>JACCDV011172096.1_pt1 | contig 33607 bp, 29 predicted proteins | sample 7446131 | NCBI WGS metagenome assembly JACCDV01 (sample SAMN15323448, study PRJNA562643) | freshwater metagenome | isolation source: river surface water | place: USA:Blue River Watershed | collected 2017-08-17
CAAATTTCCATCAGCCACAGTCGACATTGCTGGCTCTGGTCGGCGCGTTTGCGGGACTCGAACAGGTGAAACGCAGCTACGCGTGGGCCATCGAGAGAAAATTCAGACTTTTTAGTTACGGGGATTTAACGGCATGGGCAGCCAAACAGTAGAACATTTCAAAGTGGAAGCGGAAGACGGAAACGCGCGCGCGGCCCGTTTGAAAACCGCTCATGGCGAAGTGCAAACTCCTGTCTTCATGGCGGTCGGAACGAAAGCCACCGTCAAAGCGATGACGCCCGAGGAGTTAACCGAGAATGGCTGTCAAATTCTCCTCGGAAATACCTATCACTTGCATGTGCGCCCCGGTGAAAAAACCATTCAGAAACTCGGTGGCCTCCATAAATTCATGAATTGGAATAAACCGATTCTAACTGACAGCGGTGGCTATCAAGCTTTTTCTTTGTCGAAGAAATTCTCCAAGACCACTGATGAAGGGGTGCATTTTCAGTCCCACGTTGATGGCAGCAGGCATTTATTTACGCCGGAACTGGTGATGGATATTCAGCGCGTTCTAGGTTCTGACATGGTAATGCCTCTCGATGAATGTTCCCCGCATCCTTGTGATCATCGCCGGGCGCTTAAGGGTTTAAAGCGTACGACATTTTGGGCTAAGCGATGTAAGGATCATTTTTATAAGACTGGCATGCACGAACGCGGGCAGCGGTTATTTGCTATAGTGCAAGGATCGTCCTATCAAGACCTGCGCAAGCAATCGGCCGAAGAATTATTAGAGATTGGTTTTGATGCCTATGCTATTGGTGGGGTATCGGTAGGGGAATCAGTGAAGGAAATGTTTGATGCGTTAAATTGGGCTATTGGTTATTTGCCGCAAGATAAGCCGCGTTATTTTATGGGCATCGGCTTGCCGGATCAAATGGTGAGGGCAGTTGGCTTAGGCATTGATATGTTTGACTGCAGTATCCCAACCCGTTATGGTCGCCATGGGAGTGCTTTTACTAATAAGGGCAAGATTGTTATCCGTAATAGCGAGTATATCAAGGATCTTCGCCCGTTGGATGAAGAGTGCGATTGTGAAGTTTGCAAGAATTACACCCGCTGTTATATCCGCCATTTGCTTAATTTAAAAGAAATTACCGGCGTGCGCTTAATGAGCTATCACAATGTGCATTATTACATCAAATTAATGGAACGTATCCGCAAAGCCATTGATGAAAACCGCTATGCCCAGTTTCAGAAAGATTATCTAACTGATTATAAATCCGAGTTATTAAAGACTTTATAGCCATGTTACGTTTCGACATCATTACAATTTTTCCCAACATGTTCCCAGCCGTTTTTAATGATTCTATTCTTAAGCGTGCGCAGGAAGCCAAGAAGGTGGATATTCGTGTTCATGATTTACGTGATTATACAGCAGATAAAAAGCACCGTAAGGTGGATGATCGCCCTTTTGGCGGTGGCCCTGGCATGGTTTTAAGTCCACAGCCTTTATTTGATGCGATTAAGAAGGTTAAGGGGCGGCGAAAAGCGCATGTAATTTACACTAGCCCTGCGGGTAAGCCATTTGTGCAGCAGACAGCAAAACGCTTGACTAAGTATAAAAATATTATTATTATATGCGGCCATTATGAAGGAATTGATGAGCGGGTGCGTCAGGCCTTAGTTGATGAAGAGATTTCAATTGGTGATTATGTTTTAACTGGCGGGGAGATTCCAGCCATGGTTATTGTCGACGCTGTTAGTCGTTTAATGCCAGGTGTTTTGGGCAAACAAGAATCACTCCTGACTGAGAGTTTTGAGGGCGGCTTGTTAGAGGGGCCGCAGTATACTCGGCCAGCAGATTTTCGTGGTAAAAAGGTGCCTGCTGTGTTATTATCGGGCAATCATCAAGCAATACAAGTTTGGGCTAAAGCGCAGTCAATTGCAAAAACTAAGGCCGTAAGGCCGGATTTATTAAATAAGCATTAACAAGGCCTGCCGCTCTCTGCGGCATGCACGTTATCGAATAAACGATTAAATAAACAGGAGTCGTATATGGCAGCAGGTAATATTGATAGAATTAAAGCATTAGGCGTTGCGCAATTGCGTAAGGATCTGCCTAAATTTGATGTGGGTGATACCATCAAGATGAAGATTAAGGTAAAAGAAGCTGAAAAGGTGCGTATCCATTCCTTTGAAGGTACTGTGATTAAATTGCAAGGTGTTGGTATTGCCTCTGCCTTTACTGTGCGTAAGATTTCCTTTGGTGAAGGTGTTGAACGTACCTTCCCGATCAACTCACCGGTTATCGATAAAATCGAAGTGGTGGCTAAGGGTATGGTTAAGCGTGCTAAATTGTACTATTTACGTAATCGCTTAGGTAAGGCTTCCCGTGTTAAGGTTGAACAAGTAGCTAATTAATTAGAGATAATCGATGTCTGCTAAAGCAGATATGACGCAATATGAAACGCAGGCCCTAGATCAGGGCTTGCGTTTTATTTTTGGGGTTGATGAAGCTGGTCGTGGGCCTTTGGCTGGGCCGGTGGTGGCATCCGCCGTTTATTTAAAGACCTTTCATTTTGAGAACCGCATTGATGATTCCAAGAAAATGTCAGCCCGTCAGCGTGAGGCGGCTTTTCATGAAATCTATGATAAAGCTTACGTGGGTATTGGAGTGATTAGTGAGGTGGTTATTGATACGGTCAATATCCTTAATGCAGCTTATTTAGCGATGGATGCGGCGGTGAGGCAGTTGATTAGTTATTTACCGGAAGATCAATCGAGGGCGGATGATTTTAAGCAGAGGACGATACTCTTAATTGACGGCAATGGTTTTAGGACGCAGCTGCCCTATCGATTTAAAACCATTGTTAGTGGCGATGCCAAAAGCTTGTCGATTGCCTGTGCATCGATTGTGGCAAAGGTTTATCGGGATAGGGTGATGGAAAATTACCATCAGATTTATCCTAAGTATGGTTTTGATCAGCATAAGGGTTATGGCACTCAAATGCATCGGGATGCTATTATGCAATACGGTGTATCAAAAATTCACCGCCGCAGTTTTACCCATGTATAATTTGTTGTCATTCCCGAGGTTTAAATCGGGAATCCAGAACACGAAAGGTTTTTATAATGATTTTAGATAATATTCAGCAATTAAAGCGTTACCAGGTACCGCAGGCAGAAGCAATTTTAAGGTTTATTGCTAATAATGATTGTGTGAACCTACCCGATGGTGAAATGGAAATTGACGGTCGTAATTTATTTGTACGCATCATGTCCTATATTCCTAAGCCTGCGGCAGAGAATAAATTTGAAACGCATCAGGTGCATGCGGATGTGCAGTATGTGGCTCAAGGTATTGAGTTAATGCAGGTAGCGCCCAGTGATGCGCTAACGCCATCCACCGACTATGATGCTAAGGGTGATTACCGTTTCTATGCCGCGGATAAAAATATTACAGATTTAGTGGTGCGTCAGGGTGAGTTTACGGTATTCTATCCCGGCGAAGCCCATCGCCCGTCTTGTTTATATCAAAATAATAAGAATATGGTTAAAAAGCTTGTCTTTAAAATAAAAATTAATTAATGTCATCCCTGTATGTTTTAATGCTTTCGTGCTGGGCATTTCCAACGGTTATTTGGGGATTCATTTTAATGATTGTGTGCTAATTTAATCTGGATGATTTTATGTCTAATGCAATTTGGCCTTTACATACGCCGGTGAAGCATAAGAGGGATGGGTATATTGGTTATGTGCATGCCACCACCCGTATGAAGGAAATCTTTACAGGCAATAAAGAAGTGATGTGGCAATATACTCTTAAGGTGGAGGGTAGTGAGCAGTTAAAGGTGGCACCGGTTGAGGATTTGGAGTGGATTGCCAAGGATGCGCCGTTTCCATTTTATTTACTCTATAAGGATTCCCGTACCGATAAGCAATATTTAGAAGAGACTCGCCTGCATGCTCTAGGTTATCAGATTTCGAATTTAAATTCTGATGAGCGTTGGGATATTTTAAAGTGGGTGGCTATTCCGATGCTGGGCCCTAAGGAAGTGGTGCGTACCATCATGGCGGTGGTGTCATCTCGTATTGCCCGTCCAGCAAATGCTGAAAAATTTCGTTTTGCTTTTAAAGAATGGAACCGTGATTTAAACGCTATTGCCGTCCATTGCGCGGATGATGAGGATGCGGCGTCAACAGCATCGAGCATTAGCTATGTTCAGCGAAAATTATTAGATGCGAAGATGATTGAGGCCAAAGAGCTAATCGAAGTAAAAAAGTAATGAACTTTTCTAATTTCATCTAACTACATAAGTTTCCAATAAGTTAGATGTGTTTTTTGTTTTAACAGAAGTATGTCAACGTACGTCAAAATACATCCATTTAGTCTCCATGTGGGGAGACTTGCCAAATGAACCTTGGCCCAAAACCCTTGTCATGCTGTCAAGCCGTTTGTAGCTCTTTTTGTGCCTTTCGTGTAGTGAATATGTACCTCGTTAAAAGCAACAAAAACTGGCAGGATCCTCAAAAATAGTATATTCTTTGCCTTATATGAGAAAGTATTTAAATTTAAAAGCTAATATAGCCCTAGGGCTTATTTTTGCCTTTTTGGCTAATATGCTTGGGCCTATGCCTATTGCTAGGGCAGATAGCTTCTTTTTACCTGTACCCGGGCAAATGGTGGCCTTAAGCCCTGCCTTTAGCCCTGCGGTGCTTAAAGGCATTAAATTAGACCCCAAGAACCCTTTCCAGTTTCATTTCTACGTGGATAAGGGGGATAGCAGCCTAAGCCAAGAGGAGCTAAAACAAGAATCTGCTAAACTAATTAAGTATTTCCTAGCCTCATTAACCATCCCTGAAAAAGATCTCTGGGTTAATCTCTCACCGTACGAAAAAGACCGCATTGTCCCGCAAGAGTTTGGCCAAACCGAAATGGGCCGTGACCTCTTAGCCCAAGATTATTTGTTGAAACAAATCACCGCTTCATTGATCTACCCCGAAAGCCAATTAGGTAAGGAATTTTGGGCTAAGGTCTATGCCCAAGCCCAAGCCAAATACGGCACCACCAATATCCCCATTAACACATTTAATAAGGTCTGGATTGTACCAGAGAAGGCGGTTGTCTACGAAAACGCAGGAGTAGCCTTTGTATTAGAAAACCATTTGAAGGTGATGCTAGAACAAGATTACCTAGCGCTTGAGAAAAACACTGTCATTCCCGCGCAGGCGGGAATCCAGAACCAGAACGACACCAACGCCATAGGCAGTCAAATTGTCCGCGAAATCGTCATTCCCGCCCTAACCAAGGAAGTCAACGAAGGTAAAAACTTTACTCAACTGCGGCAGGTATTTTATTCACTGATATTAGCAACGTGGTACAAGAAGAAAATCAAGGACAGCATCCTTAATAAAGTTTATGCCAACCAGAGAAAAATTAGCGGGGTGAGCATTTCAGTAGAAGATAAGGATAAGATTTATCAGGAGTATCTCAAGGCTTTTAAGAAGGGCGTCTATAACTATATCAAAGAAGAGCAAGACCCAGCGGCGAATCAAGTGGTTCCACGCAAGTATTTCTCGGGAGGGGTAACGGCTTTTAAAATGAGCGCGGCTATGACTACCCTTGGTCTTGAGAAAGTTAGTCCAGAGCAGAGGGCAGACATGGCCTCAGTGGCTAAATCGTTAGTAGATGTTTCTGGCGATATGGCTATGACAAATAAGAGTTCTAGTTCATTGGCAGCGGGAGCCGCGAGTGCAGGAAAAGAGCTTGTTGCAAGGGACGCAGGGAATGTGACCGCTAGTGATGTGCTTGCGGAATTAGAAATAGTGGGGCCTGATTTAGAAACATACCTAGTTAGTGCTAAGGCGATTAATGAAATGACCATGGCTTTAGCCAGAGAGAGTGAAAAGTTCTTACCCAACCGCAGACTGGTGCTCCTATATCCAGGAGCTCAATGGGATGTGGTGGAACCCTTGATTGTCGCGTTGAGATTGATTAAGGAGGGTAAAATTGATGAGGCGCAATATTATTTTTTAGAACCCAATCCTGTGAAGATGGATGAATTTTATACAGCGTTAAGGACTTTATCAAAATATGTGAGTATTGATTTTGATGCAGATAAATTAGGCGCGCGCATTAATTATAAGGGAAAGAAAATTAACATTAAATATGTGATTGGTGAGTTTCCACAGGCGCTTTCACAATTGCCTAAAGATATCAATGTGTTCTTTTGGCATCGCTTTGGGATTATCCTGCCGCCTAAGGGCTTGCCCCATGGTTGGGATGAACTATTAAATCATGGCGATGGCCCCTTGACTATTTTTTCAGACTCCTGGGGCATTACAGTTAATAGGCATGCCATGTTGGATTTAGTCAGTGACTGGGTATATTATCCAAAAAATACCTTTGCGAATGTTGATGGCGGCGTTGCCTTTGGCATTGACCGCAATAATATCTCGCCGGATTTCTTTGAAGAGTTGATCGAGCTTTATTCTGGCAACAGGGATAACAATAGAAGGCAGGTCGCTGTTCCTAATGTTAGGGTATATGCAAGGGTTGAAAAGAAACTAAAAGAATTAATGCAATCGCCAGATTCTTTGCGATTACATAAGACAGATGCACCAGGAATCCTAAGGGATCTTTTTCCTGAAGATAGGGTATTAAGAAGAATAGGTATGGTGCATGCTTGGTTGAATCAACGGGAGCTGGCTAAGGTTAATGGTCTTTTACCTTTTGAGAATCGATTTAATATTGGGTTTCAACCCGTGCTTGCAGCGATGGAATATTTGTTAGGGTATGACATATTAGTTAATTATGGGTTTAATCCTGATGGCAATCTAGGGCAGATGTTGCCGGAATTAAGGGAATATTTAATGTCAGTAGATGTAGAAGAGATATTTAAAACAGCATTTAAGCAGGATAAGGTTCTGGGCGATATTGTATTAACAGAGCAACTCCTGATGGCGAAGATCTATTTTTTTGCCACCTTAGATACGGAGCCTTTACTAAGGGTTTTGCAAGCAGGGAAACGGTATATGGATGTTGCTGAATTTATGAGCGATGTATTAGAAAAAGATCCACGTATTGATCCCATGGCCATGGAGGCTTTTCATAAGAATATTTTTCTTGGTTTAGCGAATCAAATGTTAATGGAACCTGCTGGGAGCAGCTTTATTTCTGATAATCTTTTATTAGCGCGGGAAGATAAGGGTTTTGAAATCCCAGAGGATAGGCAAGGAGGGCTTTTCTTGGGAGCGTTCAGACTTTATGTGGACGGCTTGACGGATGCGTTTTTTCCTGATTATTTTAAGCTTAAAAATCAACGATTATTAATGCCAAGTGCTGTTCATTCCTTGGAGGCGCAGGCCTTAGCCTTGGGCAAGCCAGATGGAGTGGCGGATCAACGCGCAGGAGCAACGGCCTTGGTTAATTTAGTGCAAGGGAGTGATGATTTTAGGCGGCCCTTGATAGAAGCGAGAAGTGCATTGAAAGATTTTGATATATTTGTTACTGGCTATTCGTATAGCGTGAATAAACAGCCTAAGATGAAACTTTCCTTTGCTTTTAGAGGTTTGAACATATTTACTGAAGCGGGAGAAGAGGCGTATTCGTTTGAATTAGAAGCGCCAAGAAGCCGGAGGATATCAATTAAGGATATGTTGAATCTGAAGGTTTCGGGTAAAGGGGTTAAGGGTGTCAGATTAGAAGATCTCTTAAGACGCAAGGGGCTTCTTGATCTGGTGATAGAGGGTCCGCCATTTGGGCGTACGGGGTTCTTAGCTTTTGACCAAGAAAGTGGCAAGGTCATTGTGCATGATGATACGCCGGTTGCCTTGGAAGCCTTTGTGACGATTGATCATGATGATAAGGGGAGGGTGGTTTCAATACAGGGCAGTGACATAGATAACTTTACAAGGCGTTTGTCAGAGGCTACAAGGCTCCTTGATTATCATGCCTACCCTGGCGACAATGAAACAATTACACCAAGTTATTACGATCTTAATTTAATGTTTAAAAAGAAGGCCCCCTTAATAATCACCAATGCCTCGGGCCGTGGGGCTTTATGGGTGACTAAAGATCTAGAAAAAGCCAAGAAGTTAAATGAAACCCCTTTTGCAAAAGAGCACAATAAATTTACCAATATTGAGAGAATTGATCCTAAGCAATTAGAGGGCTTATTTATTTCAGCACCGATTGATCTTAGTGATGCGGCGATGAATGCGTCTGATCAGACGGCAGGGAAATATGAGCCTGATTCTGAACAACAAAGGATTTTAGAAGAGCTTGGGTTAAGGTGGGATGTCAACGAACAAAAGCTTTATTATGGAGAAAATTTTAAACCGCTAAAATTAAAATCAAAATTGGTCTTTGTACGGCATGGAGATACCTTGTTGATTCAAAAATCACATGAAGACAAGAAACCGAGATACCAAGGTAATATCGATCAAGCGGAGAATCAATTAAGTCCTAAAGGCAAGCAACAAGCAAGCGGCTTAGTAGCCCAACTTCAAGAATTAATCCAACGTAGCAAGAAAGCTATTCGTTATTTTTCAAGTCCCCTATCAAGAGCAAAAGATACAGCTGAACCATCCAGACAGCAGTTAAACTTTAATTTAGAAATACGTCCTGGCTTGCGGGAGATAGGCTTTGGTAAATTTGAGAATTTAACCAGTGAAGAAATTTTAGAGAAATTTGGAGAAGAAGGTCTCTTGCAAAGTAATGCCTATCGCAATAATAATGCTGTAGTCAGACTAAAGGGTGGTGAAGATTTTATTCAATTGTTAAAACGGGCGAAAATGGAGTTATTGGCTCTTGATAATGACCTAAACGGGGATATAGGTGTTCTTTTTTCTCATGGTACATTGGGTGCTGCCTGTAGCATATTATTAGGTGAAGCCAATAGCAACCCTATTGAATGGAGAAAGAATTTACCTAAAACAGCTGAGCCATTTGTGTTGTATGACCCTGACGCGGCGTTGACGGCTTTGCGTAATAAGAATGGGGAAGATTACAAAAGCGTTATGGATAAACTAGAATCAGATTTAAGAAAATTGCCGGTAACTGTTATGAAGTCAACGGGCAAGGAGCGAGTTAATTTATTTGAGTATCTCCAAGAGATTGGAAGCGGATTAGCATTAAGCAATGCCTCTGAAGAAGTAAGAATGGAATTTAAACGTTTGGACGTTCTTTCTAATGAAGAATTGATTCAAGATAAAGAAGTTCAAGCGTTATTGTCTACTATGGGAGATTTGAATGGCGAGTTAACGCTAGAAAATTTATTGTCGCGGTTCAGTGAGCCTCGTGGCGTTGGGCTTCAGCATCATATCGGGACTTCAGCTGGTGGGGAAATGATGATGCGGGAGATGTTATCGAAGGGAGATTTACAGTCAGATAGGAGAACGCAAGCAGAAGCGTTATTGAAACGCGCATGTTTATATACAGCATTGGTTTTTATATTACTCCATCGATGGGAGTCGCCATTAATATCTTCTTCGCAAATGGGTATTCAAAGTGAAGTTATGATTAGCGATGAGAGTAATTTAGTAAATATGTTAATAAGCGATGATAAAGCAACTAAAGATAAGGCTTTGGATAAAATATCAAAATTAGAAGATCCTGATAAAATTCATGACCTTCTTAATAGAGCATTTTATTTATTAGATATTGACATTAAATATGAGGAGCAGGGGAATCTTGGGGTCAAGGATTTGTATTGGGGGGTAATTTCTATTTTAGAAAAGAAATTAAACGTTGGTGGTGCATTTTCATTCAGAAGCTTTCCCGAAAGGCCTATTTCTATAAGTCCTGCGTTACATGAGTCTTTGCAAAATAAACGGTTAGGGCCAATGATGTATCTTTGGTGGGCAACCCATCCAACAATTCGAAAGCAATTAGCTGGTGCAAAAATGGCTGGAAATCAAGCAATTAATGATCAAGTTAGAGCATTAAAACGCGCAGGAATATTTAATATAATTGAGCTTGCTTCAGGAACAGAGTATGCGGGGCAATTTCCTATTTGGAATAAAGACAATGCTCAATTAGCAAATAAAGGTGGTATTGATTTTAACCTCGCGCAGATGAGCTTGCAGGTCAAAAAAGAAGGAGAAGGTTTTCGCTTTGATTTCAATGGTGTTGAGGTTGATGCTGCGCAAGTGACTGGCGTCACCTTTACCATTCGCCAAATGACCCCTGTTGTAAATCTGCCTCAAATCCTAGGATTAAATCAACCTGTCTCATCCAGTGAAAGCTTAGCCCTGTATTAATTGTTAATATATCAAAATATTAATGACATACGCATATATTATGCTTTACATATCGACTAATTATTGTAATATATAGCCGTTGATTAAAAATCAATATTACCGATACCCCCTTTGTCGGTTGCAGTAAGTTATAAATCCCCCCAATTGAGGTCGCTTCCATGTGGCAAGAACAGCAATGGCAACCCATTTTGAGATTTAAATTCTTAAGTTTATGTGCCAAATCTAGCGCATTCTGTCTAAGGAGCGCAAGCTGAGTCAGAATTTTGTTTGATGGATTTTTGGGGTTATTGGGTATTTCTCATTAATAAAATTTAGGTGCAATTAAAGGGGATAAAGAAATGACAACATCTGTTAAGAAGAGTGACCTGACTTTCCATGGCTTGGTTTCATCAATTAAAAGCGTACACCAACAATGTTTCGCGCAGGCGACAAAAGCTTTTAATGTTAATCTGACTATAAGAAATTGGACGATTGGTTATTATATCGAGGAGTACGAAAGGGTTGGTGTTGACAGGGCGCGTTATGGCGAACGGCTCATGGAATCTTTAGCGGAGACGCTTACAAAACAAGGTCTTTCCAGATGTGATCGTCGAGAATTGTACCGCTATCGTCATTTTTTTCTTATTTATCCTCAAATTGTGGAGTCAGTGACTCCACAATTGGCGGGGCAAAATAAACTTATTGTTAATGTCCTTAAGAAAGTGGAGTCGGTGACTCCAAAATTACTACTCTCTGGCAAAAAATTGATTGAGAGTCTTTCTTTTACGCATTTGGCAGAATTGATAGAGATAGAAGATTCTTGGAAACGAGCTTTTTATGAACATGAATCTATAAGGGGTAATTGGTCTGTGCGAGAATTGAAGCGCCAAATAGCAACTTTGTGCTTTGAGCGATCGGGGCTCTCCAAAAATAAAAAGAAGCTCGCAGAGCTTATATCAAAGAAGGCCGAGGTAAATAAACCGGAATTTGTAATGCGCGATCCATATGTTTTTGAATTTGCTGGTATCAAGTCCAAGGAGGTTATGGGTGAATCTGATGTGGAAGATGCTCTGCTTGACCGTTTACAGGATTTTCTTTTGGAGCTTGGCCACGGTTTTTGCTTTGAATCACGGCAGCAGCGGATCAATATTGGGGGAGAGTATTGTTTTGTTGATTTGGTATTCTATCATCGGATTTTGAAATGCCACGTACTGATCGAGTTAAAGGCGGATGTATTTAAGCATGAGCATGTCGGCCAACTCAATACCTATGTTAGTTGGTACCGTAAGAATGTGATGACGCCTGGCGATAATCCACCTGTGGGCATTCTGCTTTGTACGGCTAAAAATCATGTGATGGTGGAATATGCGCTGGCGGGCATGGACAATAACTTATTCGTAAAGAAGTATCAATTAGAATTGCCTAAGAAAAAAGATATTCAGGTATTCTTAGATTCTCAGATTAAAGAAAAGGCTCGGGCATCAACCCGACGGTAAATTATGGGTAAGCCATATCAACGCAAAGACCGTAACGATAAAGACTGGTACATTAGTTACTATGAGTCAAGCGGTCGACGGATTAGGTGGCGATGTGTGAGTCGATGTGAATCGAATAAAAAGTAATGTACTTTATTAAATGGTTATGTATAATACCTTTTCTTAAATTTGTTTTTTGATTTTAGCGGGCCATTAGCTCATCTGGTAGAGCGACTGACTCTTAATCAGTAGGTGGCAGGTTCGAGCCCTGCATGGCCCATTTTATTAATATCTTAAATTCATTCTATGCCCACATCCTCAGTTGACATTGAATCCTTAAAACAAAAAGCTGTAACCATTCGTCGTGAGATTTTAGAGACTTTGGAATTGGCTGGTTCCGGCCATCCCGGTGGTTCGCTATCTGCGGTTGAAATCATGTTAGCGCTTTATGGTTATGCCATGAAACATGACCCTAAGAATCCCAAGATGGATGACCGTGATCGCCTGATAGTTTCTAAAGGGCATGTGTCGCCGGTTGTTTATGTGACCTTAGCTAATTTTGGTTATTTCCCTAAAGAAGAATTAAAGACCTTCCGTAAATTTGGTGCCCGCCTGCAAGGGCATGTGGTTACCAAGGTGCCGGGTGTTGAATTTAATACTGGTTCCCTAGGCCATGGTCTTTCTTTTTGTAATGGCATTGCGCTTGGTGCACGCATGCGCGGCAAATCATTTAAGACCTATTGCTTAATGGGTGATGGTGAAATCCAAGAAGGTTCGGTCTGGGAAGCGGCCATGACGGCAGCTCACCACAAGATTGATAATGTCTGTGCCATCGTTGATTACAATAAGGTGCAGGAAAATGGTTTAATTAGTGATATTAAGGGCCTAGAGCCGCTCGCTGATAAATGGCGTGCCTTTGGTTGGCACACCTTGGAAATTAACGGCCATGATTTAACTGCGTTGATGACGGCCTTAGATGATTTTAAAAACACCAAGGGGAAGCCCACGGTGATTATTGCTAATACCTTAAAAGGCAAGGGCATTTCTTTTATGGAATTAAAATCTGCCTGGCATGGTAAGGCGCCTAATAAAGAACAGTTGGCTCAAGCATTGGCGGAGTTAAAGTAATGACAGAATATAAACCAACCCCTACGCGTGACGGTTTTGGCGAAGAGATGGTGGCCTTAGGTAAGGTTAATCCGAATATTGTAATGACCTCAGGCGACTTGGAAGATGCCACCCGTGCTGAATATTTCAAAAAAGAATTTCCAGAACGTTTTTTCAATTTAGGTATCACCGAGCAGGATGTGGTGGGTACAGCCGCAGGTTTAGCCACCCAAGGGTATGTGGCTTTTGCGACATCCTTTGCCGTGTTTCTAACCAATCGTGCCTATGATATGATCCGTTTGGATGTTTGCTACAACAACACCAACGTGAAGGTGGTTTGTTCTCATGGCGGGGTGACGGTTGGTGAAGACGGTGCTTCTGCTCAATGTTTGGAAGATTTTGCGATTATGCGTGTGCTTCCTAATATGAAGGTGATTTGTCCGATGGATTATATTGAAGCTAAGAAAGCCACCCGGGCGATTACCGATACCTTTGGTCCTTTCTATATGCGCACCTCACGTGCACCCTTACCGGTTTTAACCAATGAACAAACGCCTTTCGTGATTGGTAAGGCTAATGTGATGCGTCCTGGCCGTGATGTGACGGTGATCGCCTGTGGCGTTATGGTGGCGGAAGCCTTATCAGCGGCGGAAAAATTAAAGGTTGAAGGTATTGATGTGCGCGTTATTAATATGCATACAATCAAGCCTATCGATGCACAAGCTATTGTGGCCGCTGCCAAAGAAACAGGTGCGATTGTCACCGCCGAAGAGCATCAAATTAATGGTGGTTTAGGTTCAGCGGTGGTTGAAGTTTTAGCTCAACAATTCCCATGCCCAGTTGAAATGGTGGGGGTTAAGGATTCTTTTGGTGAGAGCGGAACACCGGCGCAGTTAATGGCGCATTTTGGTATTAAGGATGTTGATGTGGTTGCAGCTGTAAAAAAAGTAATTTCCCGTAAGAAATAAATTCAACGCATATTCTAGGAGGCTTCACATGGCTAAGGGCATTATGCATGAGCTTGGGTCATTGGGTCAAAGCTTATGGATCGATAATATCAGCCGTTCCATGATTGCTTCCGGCAAATTAAAATCGTTAATTGATCAAGGCTTGCGCGGTCAAACCTCCAATCCTTCTATTTTTAAGCAAGCCATTGCAGCTAGTAATGATTACGATACCAATATCGTGCAATTAGCCCAAAGCGGCAAATCCACCTTTGAAATTTATGATGAATTAACCATTAAGGACGTGCAGTCAGCGGCTGATCTTTTTCGTGGTGTTTATGATGCCACCAAGGGATTGGATGGTTATGTCAGTTTAGAAATTAATCCAAAGCTTGGTAATGAATTAGATGCTCAATTGCAAGAAGGTTTGCGTTTATGGAAAAAATTAAATCGTCCTAACGTGATGATCAAGGTGCCGGCGACCAAGAACGGCATGGGTGTGGTTGAAGGTTTAATTGCCGCTGGCGTTAATGTGAATGTGACCTTGATTTTTTCCGCTGAGCAGTACCAGCAGGTGGCATGGAGTTATATGAAGGGGTTGACCCGTTTGGCCGCCAGCGGTGGGGATTTGAAAAAAGTGCATTCCGTGGCTTCTGTCTTTGTCAGCCGAGTTGATGCGACCGTGGATAAATGGTTGGATGAAGAAATGGCCAAAACAATTGATATGAAACGCAAACCCATGCTGGCATCTTTGCGTGGCCGTGCGGCGGTATCGAACTGCGAAATCGTTTTTCATAAATTCCAAAAGTCCTTTGATTCAGTAGAGTTTAAAGCTTTGCAGGCCAAAGGAGCCAATGTTCAGCGTGTTTTATGGGCGTCGACGGGAACCAAGGATGCTAAGTATAGCGATATTAAATATGTGACGGAATTAATGGCTAATCCAACGGTGAATACCTTGCCTGATAAAACCTTGGAAGCGGTCTTAGATCATGGTGCGGCTAAATTAGCTATGCCTGGCGATGTGGCTATGGCCCAGCGGGCGATTGAAGAATTGCGTTTGCTTGGTATTGATGTGGGTATTGTCTGCAATAAATTATTAGAAGAAGGTTTGGTTGCTTTCGAGAAATCATTTGAAGAGTTAACTGTTTCTATCGAAGAAAAATCCCACAAATTGGCTGCTAAGTAAGATGTCTAATGACGAGCGTTTTTCTAAGTTAGTTTTTGGACTTATATTGGTTTCGGCATTCTTCTTGCCTTGTGCAAAATGGATTGCGTTGATGGTTGGGGGCGTATTCTTGATTTCATCTTGCTGGGGTTTTTGTTTATCGTGCCAATGCAAGAAAGCATCAGGTTGTTGTCAACAAAAAGGTAAGGGGTAGTTTGTATTTAACTAAAGGGAGAAAAGAATGAAAAAGCAATTATTTGTTTTAGCTGTAATGATGGTGTTGGGTGCTAATTTGATGGCAGCAGAAGAAGGGGTTGTTCCTGTTGCTGTTGAAGCGGTTGAAGCTGTTGAAGCAGCAGCGCCAGTTGTAAGTGCAAATAATACTGTTTGTCCAATTTCTGGCCGTGAACTAAATTTGAACGATGCGAATGATTTTACGACCTTGGAGGTTGAAGGGGTTTCGTTGAATGTCTGCCCAATGGGTAAGGCTGCCTATCAATCTAATGCGGCACAATATGCGGAGAATATTGCTAAGGCTGTTGCTGCGGCTAAGGCTCCAGCAGCTGTTGAGGTTGAGGCTCCTGTTGCAGAAGCTGCTGCACCTGCAGCTGCGTATTAAGTATTGTTTTACATCTAAACCCCGTAAGGTTAAATCCTTGCGGGGTTTTTTTATTTTTTCTTTTTTGGAAAAGTGTTTTGTTTTGTCCGGTGATGTAATAAACTAATAAACATGAATCCTTGGCAAAATCTTACATCACTGTCTTTTGAGCAAATGAGGGAGCTTCAAGACCGTAAGTTATCCCATTTCATTAACACACATGTTTATCCATTCAGCCCGTACTACCGTAAGCTTTTTGATGATCATCAGATTAACCCCAAAGAGATCTGTTCAGTTGCTGATTTAAGGCGTATTCCCTTAACGAGTAAGGTGGATTTTTTTAGCAAGGATAACCCTCAGAAATATAAGGATTTTATCCTCCAGCCTGATCAGGATAAGATTAAGCAATTTTGGCCAAAGGCAAAATTAATTTCATTGGCGGCGTCATCATTGTTTAAGGGTAAGGAATATGTCAAAGATTCCCTTGGCAAGGAATACCGTCCAATTTTCATGACCTTTACTACAGGGACGACAAATACGCCGGTACCGTTTACCTATAGCCGCCATGACTTGGATAATTTAAATGTTTCTGGCAGCCGCATGGTGTCTTTATTTGATATTGCGCCTGATGAACGTATTATGAATATTTTTCCTTTTGCCCCGCATTTGGCGTTTTGGCAGGTTTTCTTTGGAGCTATTGAAGCTAATATTTTTTCACTTAGCACGGGTGGAGGGAAGGTTTTAGGTACGGATGGTAATATGGCGGCAATGATGCGTATTAAGCCTTCAGTTGTCCTAGGTGTGCCTAGCTATATTTATCATTTGGTTCGTTTTGCTCAAGAAAAAGGTCATGATTTGTCCTTTATAAAGAAGATTGTTCTTGGTGCGGCTAAGGTAACGGTGGCTTATAAACAAAAACTTTCGGATATGCTGGCGCAACAAGGGGCTAAGGATGTTTTTATTTTTAGCACCTATGGTTTTACCGAGGCACGTGCCGCATGGGCTGAATGTCCGGCGCCTAATAATGTTTCAAGCGGGTATCATCTTTATCCGGATAAGGAAATATTTGAAATCGTTGATCCTCACACGGGTGAAGTTAAGGGTGAGGGAGAAGATGGGGAATTGGTTTATACGGCGCTTGATGCCAGAGCGTCCGTCATGCTGCGTTACCGTACCGGGGATATTGTTAAGGGTGGAATTACCTATGGGGAATGCCCCTTTTGTAAGCGCACCACCTTGCGTTTATCAAGTGATATTTCACGGCTTTCAGATAATAAGGATTTGCAGTTGTCTAAGGTGAAGGGAACCTTGGTTAATTTATCGCATTTTGGATCAGTGCTTAATGACATTCTTCAGGTGGAGGAATGGCAGATTGAAATTCGTAAACATCATGATGATCCCTTTGATGTTGATGAAGTGGTGGTCTATGTAACGCCTAAGAAGGATGCTAACGAGGCGGCATTATTGTTGGATATTAAGGAAAAGATTGTAGGAGCTAGTGAAGTATCACCTAATGAAATCAAATTTGTTCCTTTGGCAGAGATGATTAAGCGTTTGGAATTAGAAACTGCTAATAAAGAGAAGCGCATAATAGATATTCGACCGAAAGGATAATTATGGAACGCATAGCAATTGTTAATGGGATTAGAACACCTTTTTGTAAGATGGGTACAGCGTTTAATTATTTAAGCGCGCAAGAATTGGGTCGCATTGCGGCGCGTGAATTAATTGAGCGCATGTCCTTGGATGTGAAGATTATTGATGAAACTATTTTTGGCTGTGTTGGTCAACCGGCGGAAGCGGCAAACATTGCACGCGTTATTGCCTTGCTCGCGGGGGTTCCCGAAAGTGTGCCAGCTTATACAGTGCATCGCAATTGTGCATCCGGTATTGAAGCGGTTGTGTCAGCGGCGTTAAAGATTCGTGGAGGCGAGGGGCGTTGTATCTTGGCAGGCGGCACAGAATCGATGAGCAATATTCCTTTTTATTTTTCTAAAGAATATCAAGAGTTGCTCTCTGCAATGTCTCGGGCTAAGACGCCTCTTGAGCGGATTGGGTATCTTTTAAAGATCCGTCCAAAACATTTTTTACAGCCTCGGATTGGTTTGCAATTAGGATTATCTGATCCAGTTTGTGGTTTAAATATGGGGCAGACAGCTGAGGTTTTAGCAAAAGAATTTGGTATTACGCGTCGAGAACAAGATGAGTTTGCGCTAGCGTCGCATCAAAAGGCGATTGCGGCTCGCGCCATCTTGCGTGAAGAAATTGTTCCTGTGATCCCTGGCCCTAAATTTAAAGAGGCAGTGGTGGATGACAATGGTCCGCGCGAAGGTCAGACGATGGAAGCATTGGCTAAATTAAAAGCCGTGTTTGAGCGTGCTGGTGGTACGGTAACCGCGGGAAATGCGTCGCAAATTACTGACGGTGCTTGTGCACTTTTAGTGATGAGTGAATCACGTGCTAAAGAATTGGGCATGAAACCGTTGGGGTATCTGCGTTCCTTCGCATTTTCTGGTGTGGAGCCTAGACGCATGGGCATTGGCCCGGCGCACGCGATTCCCATGGCTTTGAAAAAAGCAGGTATGCGCATGAGCGATATCCAGGCTTTTGAAATCAACGAGGCTTTTGCTGCGCAAGTGATTGCCTGCGGTAAGGCCTTGGCTAGTGATAGTTTTGCAAAGAAGTTTGGTTATGAAGGGTATACGGGTGCTATTGATCCAGCCAAGTTAAATATTCATGGTGGTGGTATTGCCTTGGGCCATCCTGTTGGTGTAACGGGTGCGCGTATTATCTTAACCCTGCTTAAGCATTTGAATCGAAATAATTTAAATGTAGGGGTTGCGTCATTGTGTATCGGCGGCGGCCAAGGTGCAGCGGTAGTTTTAGAAAGATGATGATCATGCGCGGTATTAAATAAGTGATTGAATAACCAGGAGAGTAATACTATGCCAGTATTTTATAAAGAAGAAAATAATATCGGTTACATTACGTTTGATGCGCCGGATGCCAAGGTTAATGTATTAAGCGGTGTGGTATTGGTTGCTCTTGATAAAATCCTTAATGATTTGAAAAATGTATCTGCCTTAAAGGCGATTGTGATTCAAAGTGCCAAGAGTGGTATTTTTATTGCTGGCGCAGATATTAAAGAAATTGAAAATATCACTGAGGTGGAGGATGGTAAGTTAAAGGCCCAAGCAGGTCAGCAGGTGTTTAATAAATTAGCTGATTTGCCAACGCCGACAGTGGCGGTGATTGATGGGGCTGCCTTAGGGGGTGGCTGTGAATTGGCGTTAGCTTGCCGTTACCGCATTGCGACTTTTAATGATAAGGTGCGTATTGGTCTGCCTGAGGTAAATCTTGGGTTTGTGCCTGGATTTGGTGGATGTGTGCGCATGCCGCGTCTTATTGGATTACAGCAAGCGTTGAAATTAATTGTGTCGGCTACGCCGGTGAGTTCTTCTGCGGCATTAAAAATAGGTTTAGTTGACCGGCTTTACCCATCCAATGGTTTGGCTGATCGGGTTCTTGAATTTGTAGATGAAATTGCCAAGGAACCAAAACGCCGGATTTTCAAACGCCCTGCGCTTAAAGGTTTTGATGCATTCTTAGAAAAGACATCCTTAGGTCAAATCTTGCTTTTTAGCCAAACAATTAAATCGGTGAAGAAGGCGACTAAGGGGTTTTACCCGGCACCGTTAAAGGCTGTTGAGGTTATCCGAAAAACCCAATACCTAGACCGTACCACGGCTTTAGATATTGAGTCTACGGCATTTGCGCAATTGGCAGTTTCATTGGTTTCTAAGAATTTAGTTAAGCTTTATTATTTAACTGAAAAATATAAAAAGCTTTCCGTTCCCGGTGCTGAAGACTTAAAGCCGATGCCGATTGTAAAGGCGGCGGTAGTGGGGGCTGGTATTATGGGGGGAGGGATTGCGCAATTATTAAGCAGCCGTGGGGTGTGGGCTCGTTTAAAAGATATTAATCATGACGCCATTGCTAAAGGGTTAAAGGCTGCTTACGATGTGTATGCCCAGGCCCTTAAGCGCAAAAAAATGAAACCCGCTGATGTGTCAGTTAAGATGGCGATGATTACGGGTACCGTTGATTATAGTGGTTTTGCTGATGCAGATATAGCGATTGAAGCGGTTGTTGAAAATATGGATATAAAGAAAAAAGTATTTACGGATTTAAGCAATGTCTTGTCGGATAAAGCGATCCTGGCGTCTAACACATCGTCGCTCTCAGTGACTGAAATGGCTAAGGCTACAAAAGATCCTTCGCGTGTGATTGGATTTCATTTTTTTAATCCAGTTCACCGGATGCCGTTAATTGAGATCATTACTACTGAATATACGTCAAAGCAAACCCTGGTGACCACATTAGAGTTTGCCAAGCGTTTAGGCAAGACCCCGGTTATTGTTAAAGATGCTCCTGGGTTTTTGGTGAATCGTATCTTGTTAGGGTATATTAATGAGGCGAGCCGTTTACTGGAAGAGGGTGGTTCGGTGGCGGGGATTGATAAGATTGCAACTGATTTTGGTATGCCGATGGGGCCATTCTTGTTGTCTGATGAGGTTGGTTTGGATGTTGGTGTCAAGGTTTTGCATATTCTAGAAGCTGGTTTAGGTGAACGTTTTAAGGCTTTATCAATTTTTGATAAAATTATCGCAAAGAAGTTATTAGGTAAAAAGACGGGCAAAGGTTTTTATATACATGGCAAGGTGCGCCAATTAAATCCTGAGATTCAGGTTTTATTAAAGAGCGGATCCTTGATTAATGATAAGGAAGCGATTGACCGGATGATCTATATCATGGTTAATGAAGCGGCTATGATTTTGCAAGAGGGTGTGGTTGATGGTGCTGATGCTGTTGATATTGGCATGATTTTTGGTACAGGATTTCCGCCGTCTAAGGGTGGGTTATTGCGCTATGCGGATACTGTAGGTATTGATAAGGTGGTAGCTACCATGGAAGCTTTTGAAGCGAAATTCAAAGATGGGCGTTTTAAACCTTGTGCTTATTTACAGCAATTGAAATCTCAAGGTAAGAAGTTTTATTCTTAATTATGCAGGCTCAAACAAAGAAAACGATTTTAATCACCTTGGCAGCTATTGCCGCTGCCTTGTTATTAGCGGCTGTTGGTTGGTTTGTGTATTTTAATAGTCAGTTTGGTTCGTATAATGATGCTCAGCATCATTTTGCTGTTAAATACCCAAGTGCATGGAAATTTATTAAAAGCCCGCAGGCATCTGTTGCGGTAGTATTTCAGTCGCCTAAAGAAAACGCCTTGGATATTTTACAGGAAAATGTAAATATCACTGTGCAGGCTGTCCCGCCACATTTAGCGTCCTTGCAATCTTTTAGCGATAAGATTTACCAGCAGATGACGGTGGTTTTTAAACAGAATATTAAGGTTGTTGAGAACGTTGCTGTTAATTTCGGCGGTCGTCAAGGAAGGCGGATGGTTTTTGAAGCGCCTAAGCCTGATAACTTAAAGATGGTTGTGGTTTGGACCATAAAAGGTGATCAAGCGTATATTTTTACTTATTTAGGGTTAATTAAGACCTATCCGCAGTACGGCCCCCTGGTCGAAGAAATGGTTAAGTCGTTTAAATTAAAATGAGTGATATTATCCCACCTTGTCCTGTTTACGGCGAATGCGGCGGATGCCAATACCAGCATTTAGATTATCAAGCTGAACTGCAAGAAAAGGAGCGCCTGATTAGAGAGGTGCTTGCTTTGCCGGCAGATTTATTTGTGCCAATCATTCCCTCTCCTAAAGAGTATCAGTATCGTCATCGTGTTGATTTGCGTATGCATCGCCATCCGGAAAAGGGTATAGTGATTGGTTTTTGTCCGCCTGGGCGCAGGCGTGTTTTAGAGATTACCCAATGTCCTATTGCGCGCGGGGAGATTTCTAATTTTATTCCGCAATTAAAGGAAGAAGCGATAGCTAAGTTTCCGCAAAAATATAAGGTTGCTAATTTAGTGGTGCGTTGCGGCGAGGAGGGAAAGGTTTATTGGGGCGGGATTGGTGAGGGATCATTGAAAATGAAGGAAGCGGATTATTTGTGGGCGCAGGTGGGAGATAAACGCATCCATTATGCGATGGAGTCGTTCTTTCAAGGTAATTTGTCCATCTTGCCAGCGGTGATGAAGGAATTGCGTGCCTTAAATGTGTGGACTAAGCGCGGCGTATTTTTTGACTTATACGGCGGGGTTGGTCTTTTTGGATTATGTATGGCTGATTTGGTTGATAAGGTTATTCATATTGAGGAAAATCAGGTGGCTTCAGGCATTGCCAGATACAATGCGCTTTATAATAAGGTGTATAATTTTGAGGTGTATGGCGGTCAGGTGGAGAGTGTTATTCCAAGATTAATACATGGCTATCAAGATCAACATAAAATCGTCATGGTTGATCCGCCAAGGGCGGGTCTTTCCAGGCCATCCATTGATTTGCTAAATAGCCTCACCAGTGTCGACCATCTATTTTACCTATCCTGCCATCCTAATTCGTTAAAGGAAGATCTAGGCAGCCTATCCGCCCATTGGCAGGTTGAGCGGATTATTCCCTTCGATTTCTTTCCCAAAACAAAGCATGTAGAAACATTCGTTTTGTTAAAGCGCGTGTAATTACATTCGTTCGCCAATGAATTCGGCAAGGCTGCTTGCTTGTAAATAAGGGTTTGTTCGTTTTTGCTCAGCGATGGTGGCGGTAGGCGTGGGGCCGTAGTTGTGGCCGGGCCAGACAACGGTGCTGTCAGGTAGTTTTTTGATGATGGTGTAAAGCGTGTTGTACATCACCTTGGCATCCCCGCCAGGTAGATCGCAGCGGCCGCAGCCATCGATAAATAGGGTGTCCCCAGCAATCAATTGGCCTTGAGCTAGAAAGCATTGGCAGCCGGGTGTGTGACCGGGGGTATGAATTACATTAAAGAGAATGTTCCCGATATTCAAAGTTGCTTTATCTTCGATGGCGGTAAGATTAGCAAGATTCTTGGTTAAAAAAGCAGCTTCATGTTTGCTAATGTAGGTGGGTATGTTGGGATATAAGTCTTGAATGCGTTTAAGTCCATTAACATGATCTGGATGGGCGTGGGTTAGAAATATTTTGGTGATATTGTATCCCAAACGTTTGGCTTCATTTGATAAAAAATCTGGGTCCCAGGCAGGATCAACTACGGCCATTTCCTTGGTGGCTGGATCGCCTAAAAGATAGAGGAAATTGTTTAATGGGCCGATTTCATATTGTTGGATCAAGAGTGACGTGCTTGACATAGAATTTGCTCCTCGTATAATAGCTTCTGATTTAGGCGTTATCATACAATAACAACTAGGAGCAATCAAATGGCATTATTAGAATCAATTAAAATTCCCCTCGGTACCAAGATTCCTGATTTTCAATTAAATGATCCCAATGGCAAGTCTTATAAAGCTGCTGAGCTTTTTGGTGAGCGCGGGCTTTTAGTGGTTTTTACTTGTAATCATTGCCCCTACGCGATTGCGGTGTGGCCGCGGGTGATTCGTTTGGCCCAATATGGTAAAGGTATGCGCGTCAATACGGTCGCCATTAACCCAAATATTAATCCTGATTTTCCAGATGATTCTCCGGCAAAAATGAAGGATAAGATCAAGGAATTAGGTATTGAATTTCCTTTTTTAGTTGATGAAACCCAGCAAGTGGCTGAAAGCTTTAAAGCTCAATGCACGCCGGATATTTATCTGTTTAATAAGAATAAAGAATTGGTGTATCACGGCCGCATTGATGATAATTGGAAGGATGAGGACGCGGTAACTCGAGAAGAATTAAAAGAAGCCATGAACAACATGGCTGCCGGCCGCCCCATTGACGCTAAACAAAAACCCTCCATGGGCTGTTCAATTAAGTGGAAATCCTAATGTCATCCCCGAATGCTTGTGTCGGTGATCCAGAACATGGATGACCAACGCTACCAACAGTTCCAGCAAGAAGAACTAGCCCGCTGGGAAGCTAAATGTGGGCGATGTGGAGCCTGTTGCGGTGCCTATGATGGCGACCCTTGCGAGCATTTACGGCAAGATGAGGGGAAGAAATTCTTTTGCAGTATCTATGAGCACCGTTTTGGTGAGCATAAGACTAAGAGCGGAAAATCTATTAATTGCGTTCCCATTCGCCAAATCTTAAATTCCTCATGGCCAGGCGATCATTGCTGTGGTTATAAGAAGTAGCTGTTATTAAGGCGCTAGGTAAAATTAGCGCTTGTTTTTTTATTCTTAAAATGATACACTATCTCATAATTATTAAGAGGGAGCAGGGTTTATGCAAGATGCGGTGATTAAAGAGAAAAAGCGTTACTTGGAGTTCCTAAGCAGTCGCAAGGTTCGGGTGAGTCGTGGGCGTTTGACTGTTTTTGACATGGTCATGCGCACCCATGGTCATTTTACTGGGGAAGAAATGGCTAAAAAGTGTTTTACGCTTAAGCCTTCGGTGTCACGAGCCACGGTATACCGCTCCATCCATGAATTGTTAGAGGCTGGTATTATTAGGGAAACAGCGTTCGGGGATAAGCATCACCACTATGAGCATTTATATGATGAAAAAAAGCATCACCATGCCATCTGTGTGCGCTGCCATCAGTATACGGAGTTCCCGGATTTGGATGAAGATAAGCGTTACCACGCTATTTTAGAGAAAAAAGGATTTCAAATTATCGGCCATGAGATGCATTTCTATGGCCTTTGTCAAAAATGCCGGGATAAATAAAGGAATAATATGAAACAACTGATTAGCGTAATTGTAATTTCTTTAATGGTAGCCTTTCCTGCTGTTGCTGCGGAAAAAATAAATGCCACCTGCACCATCGGACAGATCACCGATATTGTGCAGAATATTGGGGGGACGAGGGTCTCAGCCCAAGGTTTAATGGGGGCAGGGGTTGATCCTCATTTGTACCGGGCTTCCGAAAGCGATGTGCGCAAACTAAGCGGGGCAGATATTATCTTTTATAATGGCCTGCATTTAGAAGCTAAGATGACAGAAATTTTTGAACGTCTAAGCCGTACCAAGACCGTTGTCGCTGTCAGTCGTCAAATACCTCATGAACAATTATTAAGCGATCCTAATTTTCCTGATGTGCATGACCCGCATATTTGGTTTGATGTGTCCTTTTGGATATCTGCATCAGAAACCGTGCGTGATGCCTTGATTGCCTTTGATCCGCAGGGTAAGGATGTTTATGCCGCTAATACAGAATCTTATTTGAAACAGTTGCGGCAACTAGATGAATATTTACGTCAACGTGCCGCAGAATTAGCAGCAGATAAAAGGATCTTGGTTACGGCCCACGATGCCTTTCGTTATTTTGGCCGTGCCTATGGCTTTGAAGTGGTTGGTTTACAGGGAATTAGTACGGATACAGAAGCAGGTACGCGTGATGTGATGGCTTTGGCAGATATGATTGCCAAGCGCAAGATTAAGGCTATCTTTATTGAGTCGTCAGTGCCTCAGCGCAATATCCAGGCGGTGCAGGAAGCGGTAAAGGCCCGCGGCTGGTCGGTTGTCATTGGCGGTGAATTATTTTCCGATGCCCTAGGTTCCAGCGGCACCAAGGAAGGGACCTATGTAGGCATGGTCGAGCATAATATCAATACCATTGTTGATGCGTTAAAATGACACCCGAATGGGTGTCATCCCCGAATGTATTAATCGGGGATCCAGTATAGGAGAAATATTATGTCATTAGCCATTGAAGTCACTGATTTAACTGTCGCGTACGCCGAGAAGCCTGTCCTATGGGATGTGGATTTTCAATGCCCGCAGGGAGTGTTGTTGGCTATTGTAGGGCCCAACGGTGCAGGTAAGTCTACCTTTATTAAAGCCTTGTTAGGTTTAGTGAAACCTGCTGCAGGTCAGGTTTTGGTTTTAGGCAATGCCTATAAGGCAGATAAACGTTTGATTGGTTATGTGCCCCAGCGGGCCAGTGTTGATTGGGATTTTCCAACGACTGTCTTGGATGTGGTGATGATGGGGGCTTATGGCCATTTGGGTTGGATCAAGAAGCCTGGCAAGCATGAAAAAGAATTGGCTTTAGAATGCCTGCATAAGGTGGGTATGGCAGATTTTCAAAACAGGCAAATCAGTCAATTGTCCGGCGGGCAGCAGCAGCGGGTCTTTATCGCGCGTGCCTTTATTCAAGATACGCCAATTTATTTAATGGATGAACCGCTAGCGGGTGTTGATGCCTTAACGGAGAAAAGTATTATTGCGTTATTACGCGATTTAAAGGCTAAAGGCAAAACAGTGATCTGCGTGCATCATGATTTACAAACCTTGAAAGAATATTTTGATTGGGTAATGTTGCTTAACGTGCGTGCGGTAGCCTTAGGCAAAACTTCAGAGGTCTTAACTAGGGAAAATTTACGCCGGGCCTACGGTGGCCGGGCTGGTTTTCTAGCGGAACAAATTGAAGGTTAATGATGATTGAATTTATTCAATATATAGCCGCAGACCATACCTTGCGTACCGTGGTATTAGGCACAACCATGTTAGGGGTTGTCTCTGGTTGTTTGGGGTCCTTTGCGGTGTTGCGTCAGCAAAGCCTTTTGGGGGACGCCATTGCCCATGCGGCCCTGCCCGGTGTGGCCTTAGCATTTTTACTAACCAATAGTAAAGCCCCCTTGGTTTTGTTGATAGGTGCGGCGATATCTGGATGGATAGGCACCTTATTATTAATGTTAGTAACGAAGAATACCCGCATTAAGAAAGATGCTACGCTGGGCATGGTCTTATCAGTCTTTTTTGGTTTTGGGTTAATGCTTTTGACCATTATCCAACGCCTGCCTGATGCGAATAAGGCAGGCTTAAATAAATTCTTGTTTGGTTCTGCAGCCACCTTATTAAAGGAAGATATTAGCTTGATGTTTTGGTTAGGCAGTGTTGTTTTGGCTATTGTTTTTTTATTATGGAAAGAATTTAAGGTCTTGGTCTTTGATTATGATTTTGCCAAGAGCATTGGTTTGCCAGTGCATCGCCTGGATATCTTATTGACCAGTTTGATTGTGGTGGCGATTGTGATTGGTTTGCAAACAGTGGGCGTGGTCTTAATGAGTGCCATGTTGGTAGCTCCTGCTGCCGCCGCCCGTCAATGGACTGACCGTTTGATCGTAATGGTGTTGTTATCTTCTTTTTTTGGGGCTTTTTCCGCGGTCTTGGGTGCGCTGCTTAGCAGTGTTTATGTTAATTTACCGACCGGACCTACGATTGTTCTTTGTATTAGTGTGATTGTTTTTATCTCATTCTTATTTGCCCCTCATCGTGGATTGTTATGGGATTGGGTGCGTCTTTATGAGAATAGGCGCAAAATCCGCATGGGTGCGATGTTAAAGAATTTACTGCTTTTTACTGAAATCCCTAATAATCCTTTTCATCCGCATGATATTAAGGCTTTGCGTGCTATTGGCCGGGGGGCATTGGAGGGAACGATGCGTGAATTACAACGGAAGGGTTATGTGGCGCATTATCCGGATAAGCGTTGGGCTTTAACTCCGGAAGGGTTGTCCTATGCGCAGCAATTAGTTAATGATGTGGAAGGTAAAATAAATGGCGATTGAGCAAATTGAAATTATTATTTTAGCTTGCATGGTGGCGGTGGCTTGCGCCTTACCCGGCGTATTTTTAGTCTTACGCCGCATGTCCTTGATGAGCGATGCCATTAGCCACGCCATTTTGTTTGGTATTGTCCTGGCCTTTTTCTATGTGAAGGATTTACATTCACCGTGGCTCTTGGTGGGTGCTGCCTTGACAGGTGTTTTGACGGTGACATTAACGCAGTTGGTGATACGTACGCGTAAATTAAAGGAAGATGCGGCCATTGGTTTAGTTTTTCCAGTATTATTTTCGATTGGTGTTATTTTAATTAGCCGTTATGCCAAGAATGTGCATTTGGATGCGGATTGTGTTTTATTTGGGGAAATTGCCTTTACGCCTTTTGAGCGCATGGTGATTGCAGGGGCGGATTTAGGGCCGCAGGCTTTTTGGGTGATTGGGTTTGTTTTACTGCTGAACGTTATTTTTATAACTGTATTTTATAAAGAGCTTAAATTATCCACCTTTGATCCTGCCTTGGCTGCGGCCTTAGGCTTTGCTCCGGCAGTGCTGCACTATGCCTTAATGACCTTGGTTAGTATTACCTGTGTGGGGGCTTTTGAGTCGGTGGGTTCAATCTTGGTAGTGGCCTTGATGATCACGCCTCCGGCGGCGGCGTATTTGCTGACAGATAGATTGTCACATATGTTGCTGATTAGTGCGTTGATTGGGATAGTTTCAGCGGTGGGTGGTTATGGGATGGCGTATGTGCTAGATACAAATATTGCTGGTTCCATGGCTACTATGAGCGGGATTATTTTTCTTATTATTTTAGTTGTTGCGCCCCAGCGGGGTTTATTGGCTAAGTATTTTTGGCGGCGTTTTAAGAAATGGGATTTTGCCGCACACACCTTGGCGGTGCATTTATTTCATGCGGAAAATACTCCGGCGGAAATCACCGAGAATGTGGTGGGGCATATGAAGGACCATATGCTTTGGGATGACGCATTTACTTCCCAAGTGATCGCGCATTGCCTACAGGAAGATCTTATCAAAATAGACGGCCAGCGTTTAATCCTCACCGACTACGGCCGAGCCACGGCCAAAACAATTATGGCTCGCGGTTAATTCGCTAAGGATTGTCATCCCCGAATGTTTTAATCGGGGATCTAGAAATAATTGGTGTCAGGACTATTTCTAAATAATTAGTGCCAGGCACTATTTTTTTCTTATAATGAAGTTATGGAATTTATTAATCGAATCACTGATGCGACTGATGAAGATAAAATTACCGCCGACCTTTTAGAGGGGGTTGAGGGTGCTTTTGATTTGGCGGTGCTATATGTTTGCCCCTGGCAACCGTATGATCCGATTGAATTATATGAATCCCTGCGCGCAGGCAGCAATGTTCGTCATTTTCTTTGTTGTACTTGTGCGGGGATTATTGGTGGTGAATTAGAAATTGAAGGCCGTCCCAGCGCTTCTTTAATGTTGATGCGTTTGCCTCAAGTGAAGATTACTCCATTTTATTTAAATCAAGCAATCTTGGAGGGGGTTAAGTCGGTTCAAGATTGGTATAGTTTTTTAGAGGTGTATCCTAATGAAAAGCCTTCCTTCCTGGTGCTTGCTGATCCTTTTATGTTTGATGGTAATGGGTTCTTGGCTAGTTTAAATAATTCCTATAAGGGGTCAGTTGTGATTGGTGGCTTAGCTTCTGCTGCATCTAACCCTAATGAGAATGTATTGATCTTGGATGGCCAAGTTTACCGTGAAGGGGTGGTGGGGGTGGCCTTGACAGGAAATCTGCGCATTGAAACGGTGGTGTCGCAAGGTTGTCGTCCGATTGGGGAAACTTATATTGTGACAAAGGCGGAACGCAATATTATTTATGAATTGGCTGGTCGTCCGTTTTATAAAGTCTTGGAAGATGTTTTAAATAAAGGAACAGAGTATGACAGGCATTTAGCTAATGAAGCTATTTTTATCGGCATTGCGATGAATGAGTATAAGGATAAATTTAACCGGGGTGATTTTTTAATCCGTGGTGTGATGGCGGTAGATCCTCAGGTTGGGGCGGGTGCGGTGGGTGATTATGTGCGCCCCGGGCAGACTATTCAATTTCATTTGCGGGATGCTAAAACAGCGAATGAAGATTTGCATGAGTTGTTGAAGTTTCACAAAACTAAAAAACAAAATATTGCGCCTCACGGGGCCTTTGTCTTTTCTTGCAATGGCCGGGGAATGAATCTGTTTAATGAACATAACCATGATATTCGGATTATCCAGCATCATATAGGTCCAATTCCGGCGGCTGGTTTCTTTTGCGCTGGTGAAATTGGTCCGGTGGGTGGTATTAATTTTCTGCATGGCTTTACCAACAGCATGGCCTTATTTTACCCAACCGTATGAGTGATTCAGCTATCTACCTTCAACGCATGTTCACCTTCGCTAAAGAGGCGGGTGCTATTGCTTTGGATTTAATCAATAGCAGTGAACCTGGCCTTAAAAAGGATCAAAGCATTATCACCAAGGCAGACCGTGCCATCTCCCAATTGGCGCGTGAGTCCTTGGCTGATTTCTTAAAAGACCCGGCGCATATTTTGATTGATGAGGAAGACCCTCAAATCTTGCAATATTTAGACCAGGAGCGTTTGAATAAGACGCCCTTTATTTGGGCGCTTGATCCTATTGATGGAACCAGGCTTTATGCCAACCGGATGCCTTTATTTGGCGTCTCCTTGGGATTGATTAAGGATTTAAAGCCGTGGTTGGGTGTGGTCTATTTTCCCATGCTTAATGAATTATTTTATTGCGACGGGATAGAGGCCTATTTTGTGCGGAATGCTTTTATGCCTAATGAACATAAGACGGTAATCAAGCCAAACATGGAAGAGCTTTCCCCGCGTTCATTATTTTTTTGTAATGACACCTTCTTTGATAAGTTTTATTGGGAAGACAAGGATTTTCATATTATGATTCATGCCTGTGCCGTGGTGAATTTATGCTGGCCAACCATTGGTCGGGGGGTGGGTTGTTTCCTGCGTTGTCATTTATGGGATTTTGCTGGGTGCTGGCCTATTATTAAAAAGGCTGGTTTTGATTTAAGGCGTGCCTCGGATGGTAAAATCTTAGATAGGGTGGATACGGCTCTTTTTACCCGTGAGCCGAGGTCTTGGCAAATGAAAGAATACTATTTAATTTCAACCCAACACAATTATCCGGTCATTATCTCTAAAATAGGTAAAAGAATATAATCTTCCAAATCAATGTGATTCTCTTTCCTAAGGGCTTTTAAAATAACCCTTGACACCTACCCTCCTTTTTCTTAACCTAGCTAGTATAAGTAAGTCTTTAAGTGACGTATTTTTAATATTTTAATGGGAGATGGGTATGGATGGTTATTGCTTTAAGGTCTGCTCAGGGCGGGTGTTAGCTGTGTTTATTTTATGTGTTACCTTTTCTCTAACGGCACAGGCCGGGGAATTATCCAAGATTATTATTGCAGTTCAACCTACTGCCAGCGTCGAGAAATTATCCCTTGAGGCTAAAGAGGTGGAAGAAGTTTTAGAAGCGAGTCTAGGCATGGATGTAGAAATTAAGTTTCCAACCAGCTATGCAGGGGTGGTGGAAGCCTTGCGTTTTGGTCATGCGCAGGCGGCCTTTATGGGGTCGTGGCCCGGCTTATTAGCGCTTACAAAGGCTTCGGCAGAGGTTGTTTTGGCGGAAGTCAGGGATGTGTATATTGATGATCAAAAAAGTGAGGCGCCGTATTACTATTCTTATTGGGTAGCCAACAAGAATAGTCCGCATCAGTCCTTAGTGGATTTAAAAGGGGCCAAGGTAGCCTTCCCTAGCGCTTTGTCAAGTTCAGGGTATGTAGCTCCTGTGGCAGAATTGGTTAAGGAAGGGTTTATTGCTCCAAAGGGTGGACAGCCAGCTGATCCAAAAGATTTCTTAGGGGAGGTAATTTTTGCTGGCGGCTATGCGCAAGGTTGGGAGGCGCTTAAAGCAGGGCAGGTGGATGCGACCGTGATTGCTGGAGATGTGGCAGAATCTTTATATAAAGAGGTCTTGGATAATACCAAAATTATTGGGCGTCAGGGTCCCATCCCGTCTCACGTGGTGGTGGTTTCCAAGGATTTGCCAGCGGACATAAGGGCCAAATTGATTGAAGGATTAATGGCTTTTAATAGCGACGATAAGCGTCCTTTGATGAAGAAATTTGTTTCTGGTATATTTGTACGTTTCCAAAAAGCGGATGCGTCGCATTTGCAAGCGCTTAAAGAAATGATAAATTTAACCGGCATGGAATTTAGCGAGAAGAAATAAGAGATGAAGCCATTATTAATTAAGGCCTCTGATTTGTGGGTTGATTATGAACAGGGTAAGCATGTGCTTACTGGTGTTGATATTGAGATCCATGCGGGCATGACAACCATGATCTTGGGGCGCAGCGGGAGCGGTAAGACCACCTTGTTGAGGGTTTTGGGAGGGATGTTAAAGCCTAATAAGGGGCTGGTCGAGCATATTAACGGGCAGCATCGGATTGCCTATATTCCTCAAAGCCTGGGGTTGGTGCGCAGCTTAACTGTTTTGGAGAATGTGTTGACGGGTGTATTGCGCGATACGCCGCTTATTCCATCGTTGTTTAAAAATTTTTCTTTGCAGCATAAGGCCAGGGCGATGGAGATTTTAGAATCCGTTGGTCTTAAGGAAAAAGCCTTAGAGCGCGTGTCGCGTTTAAGCGGCGGGCAGCGCCAGCGGGTAGCTATTGCACGCGCCTTGATCCAGGATCCGGAGATTATTTTAGCAGATGAGTTTGTTTCGCATTTGGATGTCTGGACCATGCATGAGATATTTGCCTTGATGAAACCGCTGGCTTTAAAGAAGGTGGCGATGATGATCACGACCCACGATGCGGATTTGGTTAAGCAATACGCGCATCAGGTGGTGGTGATGTCGCAGGGCAAGATTATTTTTGAATCACAGGCTAGTGAGGTCTCAACTGCAGAAATGGTGGATCATTTAAAATGAAAATAAGTCCTTTAAATTATCTTATTTTAGCGATCTGCGCTTTTTTTATTTATATTTTATCAGCGGCGGGATTAATGGATTTTGGGGCGTGGGGTAGGGCATTGGGGCGCTTAGGCGTTTTTACTGCAGACCTATTTCCTCCGCGCATGGATATCTTGCCTAGTGTAAGCAAGGCCTTATGGGAGACTATTCAAATAGCTTTTGCAGGGACGATTATCGGTTTTATCTTATCCTTGCCCCTGGCTTATTTAGGTAATCATGTATTATTTTCATCGCGCGTTATCTTGCCGGTGCGTTGGTTATTGGGGGCGGTGCGCACGGTGCCGTCCATTGTTTTTGGAATTATCTGTGTGGTGGCCTTTGGCCTAGGCCAGGCTGCAGGTATCATGGCTGTTGGTTTGTATACCGTGGGTTATTTAGGGAAGATGTATTATGAAGCTTTTGAAGCGGTTGACCGTGAGGTGATTGAGGCGGTGCGCAGCACCGGCTGCAGGCGTTTACAGCTTTTTCGTTTTGCTATCCTACCTGAGGCGGGTAATGCCATTATCAGCCAGCTTTTGTTTATGTTTGAGTATAACATTAGGGCTTCTACGATTATGGGTTTTGTAGGGGCGGGTGGTATTGGTTACTACATGATTGGTTATGTGCAGATGCTGCAGTATAAGCATTTGGCAACCAGTCTTTTGGCAACCTTGGTGGTGGTGATGTTGGTTGATTTCTTAAGCCAGAAGGTGCGTGCACGCTTCCTGGGGGTTTCTTCACGCAAGTAAAATAGTATTAAGTTATTTAATGACGTAGTAAGATTGTCTTAAATATTTTTATATTTCGATATTTATTCCGTCGGTAAAATAAGAATAAATAAAATCCTTGACAGTTGTAAAAAATCTACTATTATTTCTATAACTAAGTCATTTGTTGACGTACTTATAACTTTTCCCGAAAAGCGATGCCGCTATAGGGGTAATTCAAGGAGATTTGTTTATGAAGGCAACGGGTATTAGGGTTTTTGGTTTTATCATCTTGTTAGTATTGCCGCTGTCTGTTTTTGCGGCAGAAACTACCTTACCGGATATTGTGGTAACGGCCCAGAAAGAGACTCAGTTGGCTAGCGAGCTGCCTGCTGTTGATGGTGCCAAAATATACGCGGGCAAGAAAACATCCGTGATTGATCTGCAGCAACGTCCGACCATTATAAATAGTAATTACCGCCAAGCGTTGGATAAAACCCCAGGCTTATTAGTTAGCGAAGAATCAACGCCTTTGATCAGCATCGGCTATCGCGGCTTAGCGCCTGATCGCGTGCAATTTACACAAGTGTTAAAAGATGGGGTTCCTATTACAGCTGATATGTATGGTTATCCGGAAGCCTATTATGCGCCTCCGATGGAAGCAGTTGATCATATTGATTTTATCCGAGGGGGTGCGGGTCTGCTTTATGGACCGCAACCTGGTGGAGCGATTAATTTTGTGAGCTCGGAACCCTACGCTCAAGAC
>JACCDV010754472.1_pt1 | contig 33538 bp, 39 predicted proteins | sample 7446131 | NCBI WGS metagenome assembly JACCDV01 (sample SAMN15323448, study PRJNA562643) | freshwater metagenome | isolation source: river surface water | place: USA:Blue River Watershed | collected 2017-08-17
ACTTGGAGTAGAACTTGGAGTAGAAGTAGAACCAAATCCACTTGGAGTAGAACTTGAAGTAGAACTTGAAGTAGAACTTGGAGTAGAAGTAGAACCAAATCCAAATCTACTTGGAGTAGAACTTGGAGTAGAACTTGGAGTAGAACCAAATCCAAATCCACTTGGAGTAGATATAAATGGGTTTGGTACTACTTCAAATCTAGTATTTGAAGCACTTACTTGAACAGTTCCAAATCTTCCATTGGGAACTCTTGAAGAAGATCCAAATGAAAAATTAGAATGTGGAAATCTTGGAAAAGAGGACATCTGCAATGGTCTTTGTGGTTGTAATATTGTTGGTTTTATTATATCACAATTAGATAAATATTGTCTACATATTGGACATGTTTCATTTATATTATTAGTTAATATTTCATGTTTTTCATTTAAATACGATATAATTTTATATTCTAAATTAATTTTTTTATTTTTATATTTAATTGTTTTATATAGGCAAGAATTATGAAAATATCCTTCACAGCATTTTATTTTAAGTCTTATATTAGATTCTAAACAAATTACACATTTTTCATCAATTTTATCTGATTCATTTGTATTAATATTAATATAAAATTGAATTGGGTCATGATCAAATAATTTAAATTTATTAATAATTTCTTGATAATTTTCAACATCAGTCATTTTTAATATTTAAATTAAAAAATCAATTTTAAATGTTATATTTATTTAACTATATTATATTTAATTGGATAAATCAATAATATATTTTTCTTCTTATTTATTTGATTTACTAGTGTTAATATTTATGAAAAATTGAATTAAATCATAATTAAATAATTTACGTGAAAGTACAAATCAACTACACGACTATACAGGAGATAAATCAAATATGGCATTTTTTGGTCCACCTTCGCATATTAAAACATTTTTAGAATCAGATATTATTTATTATTTAACAAAACAACAAATTAATGGATCATTTCTATTTAGTGATTTTAAGAATGATAATATGATTATAAATATATATAAATTAGTTAATGAACAAGATGAAAGAACAGTGTTAACATCCTTATATAATACAATTACAAATAAAAAAGATAATGTTATTATTAGAGTATTATAGTTTAGATAATTTATATAATATTAACTATACAAAAGCAAAAAAATATATTGAATATAAAAATGCTGAGTATTATATTTTAAGAGCCAAATCTTATATTTAATTATTAATTAAATATAAAAAAATATATAATATATTTATCATAATAAATAATATTATAATGAATGTTAATAATCTTGACATGGATAAAATAGATTGGAAAATAATAAGTTCTGTAGAAGAAGCAAAAGAATTAAGTAATGATGAATTAATGAAAATTAAATTTGAAAATAAGGAAACAACAGAATCTTTAGAAAAAAAAGATAATACAATAGCTAACATTGTTTTAGATCCAATGGATTCATTTAAAAATGATCATAATGTAATTAAAAAAAATCAAGATAATAATCTAGAAATTGATCTTTTAAAAAAAAAGAAACTTGAAGAAGATGATGCTATTATGCAAATGTATGGTACTGATAATTTTAATATTGAAGATACTTATTTAAAAAATAATAATTTAAAAAAAGACATACAAAAATTAGAAAAAACTAGAAATGATTTAATTAATATTAATCATTCTTTAAATAAAGAAGAAGAAATTCTAAAAGATAATATTAATAAATTAAATAAAAAATATGAAAATATTAAAATTCTTTTTAATAAACTTTCTATTGATTTATTTAATTTAAATAATACATTTCTATCTATGCACAATGATTTAAATTCTATTTAAATATATGAATTTACCATTAATATAAAAAGATGAATTTTAATTTAGTTATAGTTGCTTTAGATGAAAAATTTATAAATCATCTAAATATTTTTTTAAAAAAAATAGATAAAGAAGATAATATTAAAGTATATTATGGTAACTTTCAAGATTTAACATTTGATGCAATAGTTAGTCCTGCTAATAGTTATGGTATAATGGATGGGGGAATTGATGCACATATTAACAATTATTTAAATGGTGATTTAACATATATAGATTTTATTAAAATGATTCAATTACAATTATCAAAAAAAGTTAATTTATTACAACAACCTGGATCAGCAATTTTATTAGATTCTAATAATTCCAAGTGTCCTTATATAATTCATAGTCCAACTATGCAAATTCCTTCTAGAATTAAAAATAAAGAAGTAATATATTGGTGTATATATAATATATTAAGTTTAGTATATTTACATAATTTAAATAGTGATAATAAGATTAAAACTGTTTGTATGCCAGGAATGGGAACTGGATGTGGTGGAATAGAATATCTAGATTTTGTAATGATATTACATATTGCATATAAACACTTTAAAGAAAATATTTTAAAAAAAAATACAGATTGGGAATCTCCAAATAAACAATATGCTGAATTACATAATTTATTAAATATTATTCAAAAATAATTTTATTTTTATAATCATCCAATCTTTGTATATTTTTTTCATTGCAATCTTTACAATCTAATTTAAAGCATCCATTACAATAAAAATTAAATTCTTCTTGATTATATAACATTTTTGCCATTGTATTATCTATTTCATATCCAATACATTCTATATCGTATTCATCAATACCAGGATTTAAATATAATTTATTTAATATAATCAATTGTATATCTAAATTTAAATAACTACATATATTTATAGCATTATCAATAGATATATTATTTATTAATTGAATTGCAAATTTTAAATTTGTCATTATTTATATAAATGTACTCAATATTTAAAATTGATTTAAATATTTAATTTAAGTATAAATAAAGATATGACTAACTGTATTATTTGCAATATTGAAATTGAAACATTTGATGTAGAATGTCAAATATGTGGTTCATTAGATTGTGAATTGAAATCTAGAACTTTATATTTAGGAGATAATTATGTATCTAATTTTATTAAAAATAATGAAAAAGAAGCATTATTTCTATTAACTATAGCTGAAAAAGCTATAAATAATAGTAAATATAATGAAATATTTAGTCCAATTCCTTATTTTGATGATATGAGTACTATTGAGATATTATCTAATATTAAATTAGTTTTAAAAAATATTAAAATAGATATTAAAAATATTATAGAAATGAATAATGATTTAACTATATTTGATTCATTTGGTATTTTTAAATATGGAACATATAAATATATATTAAAATCTAATTTAATAGAAATTAAGAATAATAATATGTTTAAAATACCTTCACTTAATACATATGAAGTAAATCACTATGACGGTGATATATTAGAATTTAATAAAGAATTAGAAGGTGGATCATGTTATTTATTTCATGGAAGTAGTATTAGTAATTGGTATTCTATAATGTTAAATGGTTTACAAATTTATAGTAATACACCAAGAATGAGTAATGGTGCATCATATGGAAAGGGTATTTATTTATCTAGTTCATTTGCATATTCTCAACAATATTCAATTAAAAATTCATCAAATGGATTTATTTTAGGAGTATTTTTAATTAGTGATAATATAGAAAAATATAAAAAAGCACAAAATATTTATGTTGTTAATGACGTTACTAAAATTCAACTAAAATATATTTTATGGAATTCTAATAAAAGTTTATGCATTGAAGAACAGAAACAAATCACTAATAAATTTGGAAGAACTATTGTAAATGAAAAGATAGAACAAAAAACTTATTTTACAGGATTAAGAAATAAAAGATTAATGAAAGAAATTCAATATGTAATGGGAGGTAAAACTGAAGAATTCGGTCTTAAATTTGAAATTAATGATTCAAACATGTACATATGGAAAATATATATTTCTAAAATTGATGAAGCTTCGGATTTATATAAAGATATGAAAAAAATGAATATTGAAGATATTCAAATGGAGATTAGATTCGAAAATACATATCCAATTTCACCTCCTTTTGTTAGAATCATAAAACCTCAATTTTTATATAAAACAGGAAATATAACAGTTGGCGGTAGTATTTGCATGGAGCTTCTAACTTCTCAAGGCTGGTCTCCAGCATGTAGTATTGAAAGTTTATTAATTCAAATTAAATCTAATATTTTAGAAACTGGAAGACTTGATTTTACTAAAAAAAATATTATATATACATATGAAGAATCACAAATTGCATTTAAAAGAATGTTATTTACACATGGATGGAAGTAATTTATTCTAAAATAATATATTCATTAGTATTATGTTGCACATTTTTCCATTTTTTTTCATTATTGATATAATAATAATAAGTTATATCTCTTAAATCTATAATACGAAAACCATCTACATTATAATCCCATTCTAATTCATTACATAATTGTTTAAAATTATCTTCTGTTAAATATTCTTTAATTTCTTTTGTAGAGTTAAATTTTTCATATAATTTAATTTCTTCTTTAGTATCATTTACCAACATAAATTTTGACATTATTATTTATCTTATAAACTAATAAAATCAATTTTTTTATTATTAATAACTGTAATTAAATTATATGTTTTAGGTAAATTTGTTAATATATTTAACCAATACCCATGATTTAATTTTTTATCATAAATATAAATATACATAGTAGCTCCATATTTATTAATAAGACGAAATGTATCATTTTGATAATTCCAATTATAATTAATACATATTTCTTCCAAATTATTAACATCATTTAATATATTTAAACCATCAATATGTTTAAATATAATTGTTTCTTTTTTTATATCGTTTACTAATGTAAATGAACACATATTTATACTAAAAATTTATTAAAAAATCAATTTTAAAATTGATTTTTTATTTAAAAAATAATTAATAAATAAGTATATAATGTCTAGAGTTACTTTAATCACAAGAGATGATACTAATGCAATCCAACCAGATAAAATCAAATTAAAGCTTAAAGATCACCAATTAAAATTATTAAAAAAATGTATAGAATTAGAAAGTGATGATATAATTTATTCACAAAATAATAATATTAAAATTAAAACAAAAATTGGAATCATTGGATCTACTGTAGGTAGTGGAAAGAGTATATCTATTTTAGCTTTAATTACTCATCCAATTTCAATTAGACATTATCCTATATATAAAACATTTAATGATTATTTCAATATTGAAGATAATAGTTTAACATCATATAATTATATTGATAAAAATATTAATGTAATTGTTATTCCTCACAATATCTTTATGCAATGGAAAGTGTATATTGAACTCCAAACAATTTTAACAGTTGAATATTATCGCGTAGCAGCAGATAAAATTAAATTAAAATTTAATAAAGAATTAATATTAGTTTCATCATCTCAATATAATAATTTTGCAGAATTTGTAAATGAAGGTAGATTTAGATTTTCTAGAATATTTTATGATGAAGCTGATAGTATTAATATTCCAAACTGTAGAAAAATAAATGCAATGTTTTATTGGTTTGTTACATCATCTATTGAAAATTTAATTACTCCTAAAGGTCTTAAAGCATGGAACAATACTTTAAGAAAATATACCGTAGTACATCCAGGTATTAAATGTAATGGATTTATTAAAGATACATTTAAATCTTTAATTGATGTTACTTATAAAAAAGATATTTTTCTAAAAAATGATGATATATTAGTAAAAGAATCGTTTGCATTGCCAGATTTAAATTTAATTAAATATCTTTGTAAAAATACAGCTATTTTAAATGTATTAAATAATTTAGTATCTGAAAATATACAACAAATGATTTGTGCGGGGGATATTGAAGGAGCAATCAAATCAATGAATGTGGAAAAAACAAATGAAACTAATTTAATTAAAATTGTGTGTAATACTATGTATGATGAAATTGAAAATAAAGAAATTGATTTAGAAGCTATACGTAAAAAAACTTATGTTAATAAAGAAGCACAAGAAAATCATATTATAAAAATTAAGAAAGAAATTTTAGAAATCAAATCTAAAATTAATAGTATTAGAACAAGAATTAAAGAAACAAATATGGATCCCATCACTTTTTGTGAAATAGATAATCCAACAATTGTTAAATGTTGCAATCAAGTATTTGATTTTGAATCAATTACTATATATCTAACTACAACAAATAATCCACATTGTCCTATGTGTAGAACACCTATTAAAAAAGAAAGTTTAATTATTATAGATTCTGATGATGGAGAAAGTAAGACTGATAGTGAAGATAATGAAGAAATTGAATATAAATTTGAAGATAATGATAAATTAGATAATTTTGAGTATATTTTGAATAATATTAATAAAAATGCAAAAATTATTATATTTTCAGAACATGATGGGACATTTAATAATATTACTTCAATTTTAGATAAAATGAAAATTACATTTAAGCAACTTAAAGGTAATACATATTGTATTAATAAAATACTTGAATGGTTTAAAGAACCTGATAATATAATAAAAGTATTATTTCTAAATGCTAGATTTGCAGGAGCTGGTTTAAATCTTCAATGTACAACTGATCTAATTATATACCATAAAATGACTAAAGAATTAGAAACGCAAGTTATTGGTAGGGCACAAAGACCTGGGAGAACTGATCATCTAAATGTACATCAATTACTTTATAATGATGAATAATTAATTAAAAAAATTTATATTTATATTTTTTTTAATTAAAAATTTGACTTTATATAAATATATTTATATTCAAAATGAATAATTTATATAATGATATAGTTAATGATAATCAACAATGTGATATTAAAAGATGTGAAGAAACAGTTAAAGATATGTATGGATTTGAAGAATTACAATCAACTATTGTTAATCATGAGTTTAATTTTGGCAATACTATTAAATTATATAAAGAAAATGAAAAAAAATTAGATAGTGAAATTTTATTATTAAGTAATAAAAAAGAAGAATTAACTGAACTATTTAACAAATTATCAATTAATGCAATTGAAAATATTAATTTTAAAGAAACACAAAATTTAATTAATAATATTAAAATTAAAGAAAATAAAAAACAAAAATTATTTGAAGAAGTATTAATTATGTATAATACATTTTTATTAGTTAAAGATGAATTAGTTAATAATACTAAAAAATTATAATGTTAATAACTATAAGACATATAGTTGAATGAAATAATAATATTCATTTTATTTTTTTTTAAATTATCTATTTCGAATTTAACTATTTCATCATCAATATTAAATTGAATTTTACTATCGATTTTTTTTATTTCTATAATTTCAATTTCTTCATCACAATCACTGTCTGAATTTAAAGTAAAAATACACCAATTATAATTTTTATCTAAAATTTTTATTTCTTTTTTAAAAAATATGTCAATACTACATTTATTATTACTTAATATATCATATTTAATATCAATATCTTCATATTCGTCATTCATACAATTACATTCTTTATCACAATCACAATAAGGTTCTTTATTACATATATAAATATAATTTTTATGTTTTTCTAAAAAATCAAATATCCTACATAAAAACAAATTTGGATCAAAATAATTAATTTCTTCTTTAGTTTCTTCTAAATATATATCATTATACCTTTGAATATTGTATATATTCATAAAATTAGACATTATTTATATTTTATATACATATATATATTTTTAATTAAAAATTAAACTGTATTTTAATTATTAATATAATAATAAAAATGTCTAATTTATGTTTTGAAAATATAAAAATTAATAATGATATAAATATTTTAAAATATAATAAATCTATTCAAAATAATGAAATAAATTTTATTCAAAGTAATAAAATATGCGAAGAAAAAAAAAATGAAATTAGAAATGAAATAAAAAAATTAAAATATAAAAAACAAAGATTAATTAATCTTATTAATTATATTTCTATCAATTTAAATAATGATAATGATAATATTATTTTTAGAAAATAAATATTAATTATCTATTTTTTTTTTAATTAAAATTATATTTTATAATTAACATAATCAGCATAAAAATGCAAACATTTTGTGATATTATTAAATCTAAATCAAATGAATTAAATAATACATTTAATGAAATATTTACTAATAATGGAGCAATATCATTTAAATCTTCATTAAATCCATGTGTCGATTTATTTTATAAAATTACAAGATATAGTACTAAAAACGAAATTTATGAATTAGTTAATAAATCGTGGGATTTAAATCCTTTAATAACATTAAAAATTATAGCATATATAAGAGATTGTAGAGGTGGAAAAGGAGAAAGAAAATGCGGAAGAATTTTATTAAAATGGCTAGCTATGAATTATCCAGATATTTTAAAATTAAATTTTATATATTTTATAGAAAAATATGGACGATATGATGATTTAGTTATTCTTAATAATACATTAATGGAAGATTTTATTTTAGAATATATAGATAATCAATTAAAAAAAGATTTAAATAATCTTAAAGAAAATAAAGATGTATCACTTTTAGCAAAATGGATTCCATCCGAAAATAAAAAAAGTAATAATGGAATTAATATGAAAATAATTAAAAAAATGAAATTAACACCTAAAACATTAAGAAAAATATATTTATCTCCTTTAAGAAATAAAATTAATATTGTAGAAACATTAATGTGTAAACAAAAATGGAATGATATTAATTTTAATACAGTTCCAAGTAATGCTATGCATATTTATTCTAAATCTTTTAATAAACAGATTCCAGAAAAATATACTAAATGGGAAAATGATTTATTAAATGGTAAAACAAAAGTTAATGCCGAAATGTTATTTCCTCATCAAATAGTTAAGAAATATTATGAAAATAATAATAAAGATATAAATAATTTATTAGAAGCGCAATGGAAAGTAATGGTTGAAAAATGTGAATTTTATCCAGACATTAAAAATACATTAGTTTTAAGTGATGTCAGTGGAAGTATGTGTGGATTACCAATGATTATTTCATATACTATGGGTATTTTAATATCTAGCTTATCTAATGATATATTAAAAAATAAAATTTTAACATTTGAATCTAATCCACAATTTTATGATATTAAAGGAGAAACCTTATTTGAAAAAATTAGATCAATATCTAAAGCACCATGGGGTGGATCAACTAATTTTATAAAAGCAGTTACCGAAATTTTAAATCTAGGACGTGATAATTTATTAACTGATAAAGAAATGCCTAAAAGATTAATAGTAGTTAGTGATATGCAATTTAATCAAGCTAGTCAAAATACTAATTTTGAACAAATTAAAAAGTTATATAAAGAATATGATTATACATTTCCTCATATTGTATTTTGGAATGTCGCAGATAAAATATTTGAAACACCAGTTGAATATAATGATGAATCAGTTTCAATTGTATCAGGATTTAGTATTGATATATTAAAATCAATTTTATCTAATGAAGAATTACCAACACCTGAATCAACTATGTTAACTGCAATAAATGATAATAGATATAATTGTTTAAAAATTTAATTAAAAAAAAAGTTTAAATTCATATTTCAATGCATGAAACCATGCTATTTTCAATAAATGACAATTTTAAATTGCTGGGTGAAATATTATATATTTAAACTTATTATTCATATAGTTCCATATTTGGGTTTAAACATAATATGTGTATTAATACATATTATATTTGCAATTTTTTACTAAATAATTAGTAAAAACTAAATTTATAATTTTTACTAAATAAATAGTAAAAACAATTTTTTTAGATTAAAATCTAAAAATTATAAATTTTTCTTATTGTAATGTTGTTTGCTGTAATAAATATTATGAACTATATATAAATATAATTTATATCTTTAATTTAAATTTTTTTTAATAAATAAATATTAAATAGTATAGAATATGTCTAATTTTGTAGATGTGACAAACTTTCAAAAATATTATGATTTATCTATAAATAAACAATTTGAAAAATCTTTTAATTCTAAATTATTTTTATTTAATTTTAAATACAATCTTTATAAATTTAAGAATAATATCTTTATTTGTAATAAATATAAATTTAATGAAAATGATTTATTTATTAATTTATCTATTATTTTTGATATTATTGAAACTCCAATAAATATATGTAATATACATATTAAAACTACCATAGATAATACTTTTTTAAATAATAATGATAATTGGAGTATTTTTACAATAAAGTCACCATTTAATAAAAAAGAAGAATTTTTTGAAATAAATAATAAAGAAAAATTAATAATATTTAAATTTAATAATAATAAAGTTATATACTGTCTAGATTATATCTATATAACTGAATATGAGATAGATATTCAATTCAATTTCATCTAAAAAAATAATTGAATATAATTTATTATAAAAATATAAGTAGAAGTACGATCGCAGTATGACTACCACAGCTAAGAATAAGATCAATAAGTGTATTTATAATCATATTTGTTATAAAAGAACAAAACAACAACAAAAAAGATTATATATTAAAAGATGTTATCCTATTAAAAATAGATATAATTACATGAGATCTGTTTTTAAAAAAATTAATCCAAATAATTATAATTATCTTAAAAATATATATATTAATATTAAGATTGATAATATTGTTTCTGAATATAATAAATTTATTGATTATATGGAAGATGATGAATTAAAATTAGTTGGATGGATTATTCAGTAATTCCAATCACTTGTTAGATATGGTCAATCCATGGTTGTATAATTTCATTTAATTGGTCTTGTTTTAAAATCCCAGAATTTACATAATCTTTATTAAATTCTTCTTTTATTTTTTCTTTTAATTTTTCATCAAAATTAAAATCATTCGAATCTATAATTTTTTCTAGATTATTACGTATAGCAGATGCTTTGTTTAACATTTCTTGATTTATACTATCTCTATCTTTAATTTGAATATTAGGATGGAGCTGATTTAAACTATTAACAATTCTATTATGTACTCCTGTAAAACATACAACTTGTTCTTTTTCAACTGAATCATCCAATTCATTTATTAAGTTAGATATCCCTGTTGTTTTATATTCTTGATCTTTAGAATTATAAATATTATTACCAACTAATGTTAAAACATCTTTTAATGATTTATTGTCTTTAGTTATATTACAAGTTTCAATTTTTAGTAATACTTTATTTATATTATCTAATTTATCTTCTGGTGTGCTATATAATATAAATTGTTTAATATCATTATATGAATATTTTTTTTCTGTATTATTAGTAAGTAACTCTAATCCATTAGTTACAGAATTATTAATTCCAGTATCATGTACATTTTGTGGATCTTGCTGAATATCAAGTTGATATCTATTATTTAATGGTTCTATCGGCGCCATATTTCTTCTAACATTTGGTCGAATTATAGGTTCAATTAATGGATCTTCTACAAAAGTTTCAACCGTTAATGGAGCATAATAATCATTTATATCTATATCTATATTTTCTTCTTTTACTTTTTTTATATCTTTTAGAATATTAATTACTTCTTTATATTGACAATTGTATTCATCATGTAAATAATTATTATCTATATGATCTAAAAATAAATTATAATATAAGATAGCTTGTTCTACATCTGGTAAAGTATTTTCTGATCCATAATGATATATTTTTGCGATATTTATTAAATTAATACATTCATCTGAATTAATACTGTCTTTTAATTTTATTTTATAATAACATATTGCATTTTTACCATCATTATTTATATGACATGTTTTAGCCAATCGTAGTGAATTATCATAATTATATTTATTATAATAAATATACAATAAAAATACAATTAAAATGATTATTAAATACATGTTTATATTTTATATTGATAGTAAATAAAAAAATATAAACATGTATTTAATAATTTAATTTAATATAATTTCATAATTATATTTTTTTAATTCATTTAAATGATTTATATATAAATTTTTATTATTATCTATAATTATTATAGTTGAATATAAATATTCTTTAATTGAATTTTTTAGTTTTATTCCCCAATTATTTTTATCAAACCATACATCTTCTTGTAAAATATGAATTACTGATAAATCTTGTTTAATTAATAAATTAATTTTAATTATATCATTTTTTAAATTATATTCAGGTGTATACCAATTAGAAATTTGAATAAAATGTTGTGCACCACATAATTCAATAATTAAATTTAATTCTTGAATATAAAAGTCATAATAATATTTTCTATTATTAGCATTAATCTTGTATTGTTTTATAATTGTTATATTTTTAAAATTATTAATTATATTTTAATATAATCAATTATTTTTTATATGAAAATTTAGACATCCAATTAAAAGACATATTTTTAACTCCATCTGTTATTTCTTCTAATATTTCGGATACATATGATTTTTCTTCTTGTTTAATTTCTGCTTTCTTTCTATATTTTAAAAATATTTCAATAAAAAGTTCTAAAGCTTCATTTTCATTTTTTATTTCAAAATATTCATTGCCGCAAATTAATTTATATTTTTTTTTAAATTCTTGTATTAAAATTTTTTCAACTTCTAAATAATTATTACAAGAAACTATACATAAATAGATAGTTCCTTCATGGTAAGAACGAACACGAGTTAATGAATCTTTAGATGACATTCCTATTTTGTATTTATTACTTCCAACAACCAAGCATGGTTGCAAAAAATACAATATTCCCATGTTTATTTACTATACTAATATATGTTAAATATTAATTAAATTAAAAAATTGAAATGTATTATAATATCTAATTAAATAATGAATAATCCTAACAAAACAGCATCTGGAAAATATAATTATGACACTATATATTTTAATAAACGTATTGAAGATTGGGTGCCATTAATACATAATAATGTTAATATTATTAATAGTTGGAGGAAAATAGAAATTAAGAAATATAATTATGGATATGATAATTATGTATATATACTATCTAAATTATTACCTTATATAAAACAAAATAAAGACGATATTTTTATATATATCGGCAATATGTTAAATATAGAAAAATATGCTAAAAAGGCTTTTAAGGCCCATATAAAAAATTATTTATATTGGAGAAATCATATTCCTTATGAGGAAAATAAAATATATGAAAAACCATCTAAATCTAGAAAAAATAAAAAATTTAGTGATGAACTTGCAGTTACTGATTGGAAATCTTTAGATACTGAACAAAAAGAAATATATATTGATATTGTTAAAACTATATTTGATTACTTAAAAAATATAATTATAATGGAAGGTATTCAAAATTTAAAATTAGATGATTAATATTTAATAATTTTAAAATAATGATTAATATAGATAGATAAATCTTATGTAAAAATGAATGAACAATTAAAAATGCAAGAAGAAGAAAATTATACTAAATTAATTAATAAATATAAAGAATATGATATGGATCCTATTCAATTTTTTATAAATATTAATACAATTTCAGTAAATAAACCTAAGGATATATGTATTATTTGTCATGATAATAAAAATATAAAATGGAGAAAAAATAAATGCTGTAATAGCTATATTCATAATAAATGTTATTATAAATATTTAGAACATAAATATAATAACATTATTTTAAAATTTAAAAAAATTACATATTTTGGATTAATTTATAAAATTATAACAAATAATATAATAGATATATGCATGATATGTAGAAAAGAATTAGATAAATGTAAAAATATAAAAACAAATAAAATAAATTTTAATAATATATTTATTTTATCTCAAAATTCTAATATTAATTCACATTATACTGGTGATTTTAATAATAGTATATTATTTAATAGTAATATATCATATGGAGAATTACAAACAGAATTAATTCAATATAATAATGAAAGAATAGAGTTATTGCCATTTCAAATAATTGCTAGAAGTTTAATACCAAGAATTTTAATAAATGATGTAAATGTTAATAATATTGAAAATGATTAATATTTTTTTGTTAAATTTAAATTAGATATTAATCTAATTATATAAAATAATTGATTCTACAATCAATATATAATATAATGATGAAAGATTCAAAGCTATATAATTTTGTAAAGGATAGCACTTCATCTTTTGATGAATCACATGATATTAATCATGCATTTGCTGTATATATTAATACCATGTTAATTGCAACTGAAAATATGGAATTAGATATACTAACATATACATCTATGTTACATGATGTATGTGATCATAAATATCCACAATCTATTAAAAAAGAAAAATTAATAGAATTTATTAATCAAGAATTAGGGGAGCAAAAATGTAATAGAGTTATAAAAATTATAGATAATATTTCATTTTCTAAACAAATAAAAGGATTGAGAGAAACATTAAATTATCCAGATAATATCTATTTAGATATTATCTCTGATGCTGATAGACTAGAAGCAATTGGACAAGTTGGATTAGATAGGTGTATTGCATATACTAAAGCCACTAATGGTTTAATTCCAGAAGATGTAATTAAACATTGTCATGAAAAATTACTTTTACTTAAAGATCATTATATAGTTACAAAAAAAGGAAAAGAATTGGCTCAACCTTTACATGAAGTAATTGAGAATTATATTTCTAATCAATAGGAATATATCTTATATTAAGATATTCTGAGAATTCTTCTTCTGTAGGAAATCTACCATATTGATTTTTAAAAGAATTAATTAAAGCTGTACATTTTTTTAATTCATCACTTTGAATATTAAATCTATTTTCTTTTTTATTTACTTCTTTAATATGCTTAATTTCAAATTTAATATAATCATAAATTTTATATTCATGTTCTTTAATAAGATTATTTTGCACAGTTCCAATAATATCATTTTCATTAATATTGGTTATTTCTACCCAAAATGATTCCCAATTTGAACTAGTTACTTTAACTGCATCATTAACTTTTAAATTAGTAATAATATTATTATATTCTTTCCAGTTATCAGTTTTATATGACATTTTTATATAACTAATTTGTATAATAAAATCAATTTTTTTTAAAATTGATTTAAATTTAGATTAAATATAAAGATATACTATGGAATCAGCATTTACAATTGAAAATATTATAAATAATTATGGAGGATATGAATATGAAATTATATATTTAAATCAAGATCAAACATCTTATATAATTTATATCAAAAACTTTTTAAAAGATATTAATTATAATTATAATGATTTATGGAATACACATCCAGATAGATATAATTATATTAATATATATGGTAAAAGTATAAGATTACCTAGATATACTATGAATTGTCTAAAAGATTATTATTTTTCTGGTAAAATGTTTAAAGCTAATATTTTACCTGATATAATGAATAATATAGTTTCTAAATTACAAAGTTTAGTTATTTATGATAATAAAACATTGTTAAATGGCTGTTTATTAAATTGGTATCAAAATGGAGAACATTATATTGGCCCTCATAGTGATAGCGAAGTAAACTTAATTAAAGAATCTCCTATTTTAACTCTTAGTTTAGGCGCTAGTAGAACATTTAGATTAACTGCAAAAAAAAAATTTAATAATAACTTTAGTAAAGATATTATCATTAATAATGAAGATTTATTAATAATGATGGGTAAAACTCAAGAAACACATACACACATGATACCTAAGACAAAAAAATGTTTAAATTCTAGATTAAGTATTACTATGAGATGTTTTAAAGATTAATTTTTCTAAATAGTTTAAAAATACGTTTAAATTCTTCATTTAATTTCTTATTTTTTAATTTTATATGTAAATAATCATATTTTATATTATTTATTTTTTCTAAATCAAATAATCTTTTTTCTAATTTTTCCAATTGATAATTTAAATGCTGTATTTGTACATATTGATGATTATTAATTTCTTCTAATTCATTTATTTCTTTAATTAAAATTTCATCATTATCTTCATAACAAATAATATTAATATCAAAATTATCATTATAATTAGTATTAATCATAATTGTTTCATTATTTATTTCTAGCCAATTTAAATCATAAATAAATCCTCCATATATATATGAAATACATACATAAGAATCTATAATATTATTAACTTTTAATGTTAATTTTATTAAATCAGTAGTATTTAAATTATTAAATATAGTAAAATTAGTATTATATTTAATATCATTAATAAATGATTCTGATATGTAATATTTATCTAAATATTTAATAATATTTATAATAGTTTTGTATTTTTTTATAAATCCTGATTCAATATCGTAATTAGACATTTGTAATACTTTAGTATTTAAACTAATATAGTGACACTAGTTTAAATAAAAATTGATTTATATTAACAAATATTATATAGATGGATCCAAGTAATTTTATAATAGCTTTACAAAATAATAAATGTAATATAATTTATCATACCCCCACTAATTCATTTAATATTACTAATATTAATAATTATATATTTTCTAAATCATTAAACAATTATTATAACATTATTAAAAAATTAAATAAAAAAGAAAAAATGAGTTATAAAAGACCAATTAAATTAGAATTAGATTTTGATTATGATATGAGAAAAGCATCTATTTTATATAAAGGATTTTATTCTAACGATTTGATTACAGTTAGAAAGATATTAAATGAAAATTATTCTTATTTTACATATGATGATTTTATATTTGATTTAAAAAAGATGTATTTAGATAAATTAAATAAATATGATAATTATATTAAAATTCAATCAGAAAAATTAAATAAACAATTTAAAAAAGTTAATATGAAAGCTACTGCTATTTTAACAAAAAATAATATATTAATAGTTAAAAATTTTTTAGCTGATTTGAATAAAACTATATATAATTATAATTTACTTATTATTCAATTTGGTGAAAAATGTAATATTAATGTAATTCATTTATTATATGATAAAATTAAAATACAAGAATATATAGAAATAGTTAATGATATATATTTAACATTAAATATAAAAAAATATAATGACCTTACAATAAATAATAATATTCTAAATGAATTATTTGAAACTGCAACTTTATTTCATAATGTTATTATAAAAATATCTAATATCAATACAGGAATTGGAATACATATAAATAAATTCATTAATTTTAAATTACCAATATACGATTGTAATAAAAACTGTTGTAAAATTAATGAATTTATTATAAATAATAAAGAAAAATATGATTATTTAAAATATTTATTAATAGATGTTCTCAATAATCATATTAAGAATTTTAATCCAATTATTTCTAATATAGATAATATATATAAGTTACAAAAAGATTATATTCTTGATTATAATCTTTATGAAAAAGAATGTAATAATATATTAGAAATAAAAAAAATTTTTAATATATTATTAATATCAGATGTAAAAAAATAATTGATTAATTTAACATAAATAATTATATAAATATGGTGACAATCATTGACTTGTTCATGGACCTTTTGAATGATGATGATTTTGATTTCTTCATTAACCATATTAATAATTTTGAATTAGTATTAGATCAATTACTAAATCAAAATAATGACTATTATACAATTAAACTTGATAGTGATGAAGAATTAATAAATGATGAATTAATGAATGAAGAAGAATATTATGCTGATAATGAAAGAAATTATAAATATGAATGTATTAATGATATTCATGAATATGGATTTGGCTATGGATGTAGAAATTATTATTATAATGATGATTCAGATAATGAAAGTGAGGAAGGACTTTACGGGAAATTTGATGATTGGGAAGACTATTATAGCAGTATATATGATTAAATAATGGTATTATTTTAGATTTTTCTATAAACTCTTTATTAGTTAATGATTTTCTACCCATTATTATTTATTATATAAATTTAAATCAACTTTTAAATAAAAAAAAATTGATTTTTTTATTTATATAAAAGTATAAACTATGGATCTACTTGCTTAAGTGATCCTATGGTTATCGCCCTTCGGGGCAAACAAAACAAACACAACATATCATAAGTCGTATGGACTAAAAACATACTCATAACCTTATATCACAACATTTATTTTTTTATTTAGAAAAATATTATTTGTTATATATAACAAATATGGATTACATAAATGTATGTGAAGATTCATTTCACAATGAAATATTTAGAAATGATAATTACCGACTTTATGAAGTTAAAATGAAACCATTTGAAGAAACTCAAATGCATCAACATTTAAATCATACATTATATATTTGTATCGAAGATACTAAATTTATTGAAGAATTATATGATGGAAATTCAGGATTAATTGATGTGCCAGCTGGATCTATTATTCCACGAGCTTATGAAATTAATAAAACTATACATAAAGGTAATAATCAAGAAAAAGAATTATTTATTATTGGAATTGAATTATTAAAACGATATAAATTAAGTGAAAAATATGTCGATTTAGATGCATTTATTTCTAATGATTATTATAATGTTTTAAAACTTAATGGTGAAGTTAATTTAACTATTGAAAATCCTAGTATTTTAATTTTCTTAGATAATAAAGATATTATGATTAATAATCTTAACTTTTATAAATTAAAAGGTGAATATCTTAATATAAATTTGGATGATCATATTGAATTATTTAGTGAAGATAATGTATTATTAATTGAAATTAAATAATTTTTATATAAATAATATTATATTTTTTTATAAAATTGATTAAAATATGATATATTTAGTATAATACTAATAATGAATCATATTATAGTATCTAATCATGATAATTATAATAAATATATTGGAACACATAATGGATCATTTCAATCAGATGAAATATTAGCAATAGTTTTATTAAAAATATTGCCTAAGTTTAAGAATCATATAATATTAAGAACTAGAAATGAATCTGATTTAAAAAAATGTGAAGTTGTAGTTGATGTAGGTATGGAATATAATTTAGATAAAATGAGATTTGATCATCATCAACAAGGATTTAATGAAACATTTAATTATAATTTTAAAACTAAATTATCAAGTGCAGGATTAATATATAAACATTTTGGTTTACAAATTATACAAGAATTATGTGATAAATTAACATTAAATCATTTAAATATGATTTATAATAAAATATATCGTAATTTTATTGAAGAAATTGATGCTAATGATAATGGATTACCAATTTGTGATGGAAAGCAAAATTATATTATTCTAACTAATTTATCATCTAGAATAAGTCATCTTAATCCAACTTGGAATGAAGAATCATCTAACTATATATTAAATAATAAATTTAAAGAAGCATTAGAAATAGTTGAAAAAGAATTTAAAGATCATGTATATTTTTTATATAATTCATGGCTACCTGCATATGATATAGTTAAAGATGCTATTATAAATAGATATAATACTAATATATATGGAAATATAATTTTATTAAATAAATATTGTCCATGGGAATTACATTTAAAAAATATAGAATATGAATTAAGGATTAGAAATAAAATTAAATTTGTTATTTATGAGAGTAAATATAATAATTCTTGGAATATACATATAGTTAAACAAAATAATATTTTATTTCCACAAAATTGGAGAGGATTAGAAGGATCATATTTATCTGAAGTAACAAATATACCAGATTGTATATTTGTTCATATTAATGGATTAACAGGAAGCAATAAAACATTACATGGGGCCGCATTAATGTGTAATTCAATATTATAAAATTTATAATGAATTATATAATATATTTTTTTAATTTATCTTTTTTTAAATATAATAGATTATTATAATGTTGAATATAATAATAAATGATTTAGTTAAAAATAAGGAACCGTATAATATTCCAAAAGATGAAAAAGATTCAATAAATCTTATAACAAATCAAAATTATATTTCTCATAAATTTAGTAATAATCATTATATTAATATTTATCCAGTAGTTGATAATAATTATACTGAATTAGTAAATAAATTATGTATATATAATAATTGTAAAAATAATAATATTTTATTAACTAATGGTTCAGGGGCAGCTTTACAATTAATTCTTAAAACTTTTTGTAATTTAGATACTAAAATATTAATACCAATACCCAATTATCCAGGTTTTATACATGATGCAAAATTATCAAGTTTTAATGTTAATTTAATAAAATGCCATAAAATAAATGATGATTTCATATATCATATTAAATATAATGATATTATTTATATCTCAAATCCAAATATACCTATAGGATATACAATTGATGTAGATTTTATAGAAATTATAAAATTATATCCTAATAAATTATTTATTATAGATGAAGCATATTTTGAATATAGTAAATTAAAATCTTTTTGGAATAATAATACTAAAAAATTATTAAATTTAATAATTGTAAGAACATTTTCAAAAGCATTTGGAGCTGCTGGTATTAGACTTGGTTATTTAATTACTAATAAAAAATTAATTAATTTTTTAAAAATACCTTATTGTACTAAATCAGTTCCAAATTTTTCTATAAATTATGGTTTGAAAATTATAAATAATTTAGACTATTATTTAAAACAAGTTAATATTGACTTAGATAATTGGAATGCATTATATGAAAAAATTAAAAAATTATGTAATGAAAAAAATAATATAACTGATATACAATATAGTAAACGAACTCCATTTTTTCTTCTATATTGTAAAAATGCCGATTATGTATGCAAAATTATGAAACATAATAAATTGTTAATAAGAAATAAAACTAATGATTTAGAAAAAGAATGCGTAAGAGTATCTCTTTCAAATATAAAATATATGAATATGATTTATAATGTAATTAAAAAATTAAATTTTATTGATATTAATGAAATAGAAAATATATATTTTGATATAGATATTACTATAAGAGAATCTCCTAATAAATTAATAGATAGTAGAATAATCAATCATATAAATAATTTAAGTAAGACTAAAAATATAAAATTTATTACTAATAATAGAGATAATTATGATATTATAGAAAAATATTTATATGATAATTTATTAACTGTTTATGATTTAATAACACCGTTAAAATATAATAATATTATTTTATCTAAAAACGAAATAAAGAATGGATATTGTCTTAGAAATAATAATATTTATATATTCTCATATCCAATTATTTCATATGATTTAATGAAAATTATAAATGAAAAAAAAGAAATATATATAATAGAAGATTCAGATTATGAATATGGACATGAACTAGGTCATTTAGAAAATATAAAAATACCATTTATAGGTTGTTTTTTAAAATTATTAACTAATATTAAAATAAACTATATAGGAAAAAATAACATTATATTAGAGAATAATAATAATACAATTATGATTGGGGATAGTATTGATGATTTTAAATTTGCTTATAATAATAACATGTATTTTAAACAAGTAAATAATACAAATGATACTATTTTATTTCTTGATCTGATTGATAATTAAAACTTATATTTGTTGTTTTATTTTCTATTTTTTTTATAAATTTATCATTAGATAATATCTCTGTAGGATAACCATATAAATTAGTATATTCATATATATTACATATATATTTATGAAGATAAATATTATGTATATTTTTAACCATATCATAATCTAATAAGCCAATTTCTATTAATATATAAATTATAAAACTTGAACAAAAATATGCATCAGTATATTTGAAATTATAAAGAACAGTTAAAATTAGTTGTCTGTTTGATTGAAATTTATATTTTTTATATGATAATTTAATTAATAAATCTTCTTGAGATTTATTTAAAGGAGTATTTAAAGATATTATAAATGTATTTCCAGAATAAGAATTAATTCGATCTTTTAATGGAATTTTTATAGAATTGTAATATTTTTTTTGTTTGATTGGATAATAATCAAAACATTCAAAAGAGTATATTATTCCATTTTCAATAACTACAATACCTATATGTGAAAATGTTAAATCACCAACAGTTCGAACAATTGTATCATAATTATATGCTGAAAATAATAATAAATCTCCAGATTTAATATTATTATAATTATTTTCTAATATTGATATTTTATATCTTTTTGTATTTTTACAATTATCATAATCTGGTTCATTAGATATTATCTTATACCATTTATTAAAAGAATCTAATAATATAATTAAAATTATTAATAATATAATAGTACTAATCATATTAACAATATTCAATATAATTATGAGTTAATATATTATCAGTTATATTTTTCTTTGTTATTAATCTAATAGGTTCTGTATATATATCTCCATTACATATTTTTATTATTGAATTATGATAATTTAATTTTGAAATATTAGATAAATCATAAATATTTAAATAAGTTATAATATTCCCTATAAATTCTGAACAATGTTGTTTACTATTACTCCCCTTATTTAATAACATTTTTAAAACATTTTCTTTAAAAGATGGATATATAATTTCTAAATTAGATATATTTGTTAAAGTTTTTTCTTGTAAATTTGTTAATGGATTTATTAATGATGCTATATAAACAAACCCAGGATAATGTGTTATTCTATCTATTAAATTAAATTTATTTATATTTTTAAAGGTCGAATGTTTAGGAAATACATAATCATTTTCTATCATTTCTAAAGAAAATAAATTATTATCTTTAATAATTATACCAATATGTGAAAACATTTTATTACCTAATATTCTAGTATAATTTGAATATTCATAAGAAGAAAATAATAATAAATCACCAGGTTTAATATCTAAAATTATATCTTCTAAAAATATATGTTTAAATATTATATATTTATTATTATCTTTAGATAAATCTACTGTATTATATATTATAATTAAAATCAATATTATTAATAATAATATAATTGTTATTAATATTTTATTAAAAGTTTTTAAGTCAATCATTTAATAACACTTCTATTCAAAGAATATTATTTCAAAGAAGTTATGTATGAGTCAATTTTACAAAAAATAAATAAATTTATAAATACTAACAGTATTATATATAAATATGAAATAGATAAAAATAACAAAGATAAAATTAATTTATCTACTATAAATAATAATTATGTATTAAATATTTTAAATAAATTAAATATTAAATATACATATAATATTTCCTCTACGAATGTAGTTAAATCATCAAAAGATGATTTAATTATTACTTTAGAAATTAATAATATTATTGACTTAATTAAAAATATTAATGGATACGGTAAATATATAGAAATATATGATAGTTTTAATAAAAATTATGAGTATAAAAATAATAGTATTATATTATGTAACGATATTGATTTTGATTATATAAGTAACCAAAATTTTGATAATATTGTATATATATATAAATATAAAGATGAATTAGATATAAAGAACTTTTTAGATTATCAAAAAGTATTAAAATATATAACTAATAAAGAATTAAAAAAATCTTTATTTATATTATTTGAAAAAGTTATTAATATTTTAAACGAGATTAAAATTACTTGGTGGCTTGAATGCGGAACCTTATTAGGAGCTGTTAGACATAAAGATATGATACCATGGGATGATGATTTTGATTTAGGTATATTATTAAGTGATGAAGATTTATTAATTAAAAATAAACATTTATTTGACAAACAAAATCTTCGATTACAAAAAAATGGATCATCACAAGTATATTGGCAAGTAGATAATTTATATGGAATAAAAGGATCTATTCATCCTAATATACATATGGATATTTTTCTTTATTCTAAAAAAAATAATTTATATAAAAATACAGATATAAGATATTCAAATCCAGATATAAAATCAGGACATTGTAATATAGTATATGAATTTAATGATTTATTTCCATTATCAAAATTACAATTTAATAAATATTTACTACCTGTTGCAAATAATTGGGATAAAGTATTAAAAAATGCAATAGGTGATAAATATATGAATAATGCAATTATAAAAAATAATAATATTAAAGTTTTAGAAATAAATTTAGATAATCATTTTATGAAATCATTATAATTAACAATAACATATATATTCAATCCATTTTTTTTCATTACTTTTATAAATATATTTTTTATTATTTTTATAATTAGTATATCTTAAATTAGAATCATTCATTTGTGTATTATTTAAAATTAAATTAGAAAAATCGACATTTGGAAATTGTTTAATAAATAATTCAATAGATTCATCAAAAGAATATTTCATATTTTTTTTATAATATATTGTTTAATAATTTAACTATATTAAATATAATAATAAAAAAATGAATACTGTAGAAATTATACTAATTATAACCATACCTGGTTTAATATTTATTAGTTTATTAGCATTTTATCTATATAAGAAATATAAAAAAAATAATGAAATTATAGAACAAAATATTTTTGATACGGATATTTATGATCAAAATTTTAGAACTGGTTCATTACATGAATTAATTAGAAGTATGATTTCTAATTAACGTTTTTTAGGGTGTTCATCATGTTCAATATGTTTAAATTTACGATGACGGAAAAGTGCCGCGCCTATATATATTACATATAATGCCGTTTTAATTGCACCTGCAATAAATAAATTTGTATGTTTAGCACTATGATCTTCTGAATGCATATAAGCTTCAATTTCAAATGAAAATAGTATTATTGTAAATAACAATAATACTATATGAAATCCTATCATAACAGTTTTATTTTGTGCATCATCACTCAAAGGATTAAACCCCATATTTAATATTTTATATTTTTTAAATATATATAAAAAAATATAAAATTATATAAAAATAATATAAAATTTTATTTATACATAAGATCTATAATTATTATTAGAATGGCCAGAATTACATCCAAACATGATATAAATCCAAACACATAAAGCAAATGCTAAAAATGATCCAATAACTGTTAGTGCAATTTCTAAAGAAGGATATAAATCATATAGAATATCAGTAGCTAATTGTCTTAGTTCTTTATTTTCATTATTTTTCTCATAAATGTATCCAGTATCTACAGCTGCTTTTTGAATCTTAGCTCTTAATGTCCAATCACACTTACCAACTGGATTTTTATCATATATGTAAACATTTTTCTCTTTTAAAGCATCCTTAATTCTTCCAGGATATGTAAGCATCCATGGTGTTCTAATTACATAATAATCAGTAGATGTTTTATTATTAGCAAAATAGATGTAGGAGTGAAAAACACCAGTATATTTACCTAAACAAGTTACTTCTAAAATTGAATCATCATATTTATTTTTTGCGTAAATATTAGTAAAATTAATTAGTAGAATAATTAGTGTGATTGTAAACTTCATTATTATATACTCTTATATATTAAAAAAATCAATTATTTTTTATATTAAAGAAGTATATAAAGATGTCTAATTATATAAAAATCGGCAACTGTTTTTTAATAAAAAAATTAATATTAGATTTAATAGTTCATGAAAATTATATAGAAATAATATACGATAAACCTAGTTATGAACTTGGATTTAAAAATATTACTAAATTAGTATATTATAAAGATATTGATTATAAATCATATGATTTAATAAATTATTATAATATCTTCTTATCTAAATATTAAATTTATTTAATATAACAAGTAGAAGTTTATATAAATTAGAGTATAAAAAAATATTTATACTTTTGGATTAACAATAAGTTAAAGTAAAATTAGTATTAAGATGACAAAAATGTGTCTTAGTATCATCATAAGGATATAAATACGCATCGGGGCATTTTTTATCCAAACATTTTAAATTAACACATCTTGAATTTTTTTTTAAAGTTTTAATACCGACTCTTAATGGATCATTAAATCCAGTCTTTTTACTTTTTTGATAACATTCATCATAAGAATTACAATTGCCACTTCCTGGTGGTATGACACTAATATCATACCATATACCATCTTTATTTTTAGTAAATTCAAATAATGTTGCCTTTTCATCATCTAAATTTTTAATTAATCCTGATTCTACTTTATTATCTGAGAATTTTAATAAACATGATTTTTTATTTTGAATTTTACATTTATTAGTAAATTGTGGTTTTCCATTAATTACTTCATGAGAATATATATCTATAAGCCATGGACAATTATTTATGATATTTATATTCATTGCAGAACTTAATAATATTAAATTTGACAGTGCGAAAAGTTTGATAAACATTTTGATTTTGGGTTTGATTAGTTATACTGATGTATACTTAAGTATATAATTAAAAAAAAATTTTAACTAAATATATAAAATATTAATAAATATAAAAATGGTAAAATTAAAACTTATTTTAGATGGTAGTAATTTATTTTTAGATATTTTATCTAAAGAAAAAAATAAAATTTATAGCCAAGTAATTAATAATTTTAATATTTTAGAATTTAATGATTTCCTCAAAAATGATAAAGAATTAATAATTATTAATAATTCTATAGAATATAATTTAAAATTTGATGAAAATGTATTCATATTATCTAGAGTTAAATATATTACCGATAATTATAGTAAGGGTAATATTGTTAAATTTATATTATCTGAAAAAGAATTAAATAAATTTAAATCTAAATTTGAAGAATTAAGTTAAAATAATAATTATAATTTTGATTCAAGATCTTTAATTTTTTCATCCAATACTTTAATACAATTAATTAAATGAGGTATTAAACTACTATATTTAACTTGATGAAAATCATCAAATTCATCATTTTTTGATATTATCACCGATTCAGGTATAATTTCTTTAAGTTCTTGAGCAATAACTCCAATACAATGTTTTTTTTCTAAATCTTTTTTATAATTATAAGTTTTAACATCTACTTGTAATATTTTATCTAACGAATCTACAGTAAAAGTCTCTTCGATATTTTCTTTTACACGAATATCAGATGTTTCGACGTATGATGTAGCAGAAACAACACCATTATTAGAAATAGTAAAAATACTATCTATTGTTCCTCCGTTTGCTAATTTAAAATCAAAAAATCCAGATTCAGTACCATTAGTAATATCAGATGAAACATAATTAATATAACCGGCATTATAAATATCATCATTATCATTAACAGAATTAAATTCAATTCCTGTTCCTAAACCAATTTCTGCAGCATCTGCTGGTAATGCAATTAAACTTATAGGAAAATCAATTGTATTATTTGCAGTTCCAGGTTTAAGCGCAACTAAATTCCCAACTTCAATATAATTTAAATTAACTATATTTCTATTTTCATCAACTACTAAAGCTTTGTTAGCTTCTGCCATACCTATTGTAGTTACATCAACATAATTAAGTTCTAAAGCAGTTGAAGTTACTAAAGTTCCTCCTAATTGTAAACCAGTAGTAGAACCATTATGAGAAGAAATATCAATATTTCCACCAGATGGTGTAATTGTCAAATTTCCACTACTACTTACTAATAAATCAGAATAATTAGAAGCTGTACCATCAGAATCATTATATGTTAAACGTAAACAATCACCAGTAGCACTATTAATTTCTAATTTTTTATTAGGAGCTGATGTGCCAATACCAGTTGAATCTGTTACATTTAATGTTCCTGTCACATTTGTTGCACCAGTAATACTAGTTGGATTAGCTAATAAAATACTAGGGCTAGATCCCGCGGCAGTTAAAGTAACAAGTCCTACTGAGGATACAGTATTATCAAAATAAGTAGTAGCTGAACCAGTTCCAGCATTATAAGTTAAACGTAAACAATTACCAGTAGAACTATTTATTTCTAATTGTTTATCGGCCGCAGTAGTATTAATTCCTAAATTACCTGTAGTTCTTAAATTATTTAAATTAATAATATTTCTAGATGAATCAACTACCATAGCCTTACTTGCTTGAACAGTTCCAAGTGTAGTAACATCAACATAATTAAGTTCTGCAGCAGTCGATGTTACTAAAGTTCCTCCTAATTGTAAACCAGTAGTTGCTCCATCATGAGATGAAACATTAACTACTCCAGATGCCGTTAATCCAGCAAGAATACCAACAGAAGTTATATTGGGTTGAGCAGAGGTTTGTAATGTACCAGTTAATTGTGATGCATATAGATATCTAAGTCCTGTAATATCTTTATTAGCATCTAATACTACAGCTTTACTAGCTTGAGCTGTGCCAATTGCAGTTATATCAACATAGTTAAGTTCTGTAGCAGTAGAAGTTACTAACGTGCCTGCTAATTGTAATCCAGTAGTAGATCCATTATGAGATGAAAAATTTACATTTCCGCCAGATGGGGTTAATGTTAAATTACCACTACTACTTACTAATAAATCTGAATAATTTGTGGCAGAACCATTATTATCGTTATAAGTAAGTCGTAAACAATCACCAGTAGAACTATTAATTTCTACTTGTTTATCAGCTGCAGATGTATTAACACCTACATTACCTGTAGTTCGTAAATTATTAACTGCAGACATATTATTATTAGTATCTTTATGTGCTATAACACTAGTATAATTAACTGAATCATGATATCTAAGTGCATTTAATGTAGAATCAAATAAGACTCTACCGGGCACATCTGGTAGATTGTCAATCTGTGTTCCTGAATAATTTTTAATAACAACCATATTTAATTTATAATTAAAGATTTAAATTCAACGATTATTTATAATATGATTATTATTTTTTTTATAAAATAAATAATATAAATTTATATTAAAAATTTATATTTGTTAATATACAAATTTAATTATAATAAATCCTTTTAATTATGTCGTTTACATTAGTCAGAGATAATAATAATACAATAATTAAAAAAAATATTAATTTAAGTTCAGTTCCTACTATTAATAATTCAATATCAATTGGATCAACAGGAAATACTAATATTGCCAGTGTTACCACTTTAAATTTTAATGGTACTATTATAAATTCTTCTGGTACGCAATTAAATTATACTAATGTTACTCCTGGTATTGCTCAAGAAGAAAAAGCATTAGTATTAGATTCATCTAAAGATATATCAGGAATTAATACTATTTCTACTAATAATTTAATTGTAAATGGGACTAATATAAATGCAAGTTTATATTCAAACACTTCCAGTGATGATTTAAATAATACATATTTAACTGGAATAACTAATGGAATTGCATCAGCATCAAAAGCTTTAATTACTAATTCTTCACTAAATATTAGTAATTTAAATAATATATCTTCTAAATCTATAACATTAAATAGTATTCCTGTATCAACAGGATCATTAAAAAAAAAAATAAATTTAAATGTATTTAATAATAAAAGATTAATACCAACATCAACAATTTCTAATATATGTACGAGTTCAGGATGGAATCAAATAAATATAGGAAATACACCTGCCGATAATATGTTTTGGCAAGGTATTTGTTATAGTCCTGATTTAGGTATTTTTGTAGGAGTATCATCTGGATCATATCAAAATAATTATTCAGGAACTGGTAATAGAGTAATTACTAGTTCAGATGGTATAAATTGGATTGGTAGAACTGCAGCATATGATACTAGTTGGCAAAGTATTTGTTGGAGTTCAAAATTAGGATTATTTATAGCAGTTTCTAGTGGAGGATCAGCTTCTAATTGTATAATGAGTAGTCCTAATGGTATTGATTGGACTACTAGAACTGCTCCAGTATCTAACGGGTGGAATTCAGTATGCTGGTCTCCAGAATTATCTATATTTGTTTCTGTAGGAAATACTTCCGGTGGATATGGAAATAAAGCTATGTATAGTTATAATGGTATTGATTGGAATTTATCAAAAACAGAAAATAGCTCATGGAATTCTATATGCTGGTCTCCAGAATTAAACTTATTTGTAGCTGTAGCTAGTGTTGGAACATATAGAATTATGGTTTCATCTGATGGTATTAATTGGATACATATTAAAGAACCTACCAACACCACTAGTTCTTGGCAAGCAGTCGTCTGGGCCCCAGAATTAGGATTATTTCTTGCATCTGCAACATCAGGATCATTTAGTAAATACTTTATGAGATCTTCAGATGGGTTTAATTGGATATCTTCAGTAGATACTGGGGGATCTACAGGACAAGTATTAGCTTGGTCTAAAGATTTAGAAATTTTTATGACTATTGAATCTAATGGACAAAATGGATCATATTCATATGATGGTATAGTATGGAATAAATTTCAAATAAATGGATATAACTGGCCTCCAAAACCCGGTTGTTTAATGTGGTCATCAGAGTTCAAAATGTTTTTAGGCCTTTCTAATATGAATGGACTTATACATGATGCAGGGGCAAGAATATGGTATACGAATCCTATATCAATAGGATCTAAAGGAGGTGTATTATGTAATTCATCTAATATATTTGTAAATCAAGCTAATAATTATGTAGGGTTTAATACTTTAAATCCAGAAAAACCATTAGAAATTAATAGTATTAGTGGAAATTGTTTAAAACACATATATCCAAATGATAGTACAAAATATTATTCATTAGATGTTACTAATAATGGACAATTTAATATCACTACAGTTAAAAATTTTAATATTTATTCAGATTCTTCATCTTATGGATTAGTATTAAATAATATTTTAATAAAGACATCTGCTTTAGAATTTAATAATTATTTAACTGGAATTACTAATGGAACTGCATTAGGATCTAAAGTTGCTACTTTAGATAGTAGTTCTAATATATCAGGAATAAATTTATTAAATTGTAATACATTAATAGTTAATGGTAATAACATTAGTAATTCTACTAACAATCAATATTTTCAAAATGTTAATAATGGAGTAGCAAAAGAATCAAAAGCTTTAATTATGGATTCTTCTAATAATATCGGTGAAATTAATAATATATCAACATCTAAATTATTGATTAATAATAATTATGTTAATACTTCTTTTACAACACAAAATATTAATACTAATCAAATTATTAATAAAATTAAATATTCTAAAGGAGATATTAATAAAGCTTTAAGTACTTGGACATTAAGATCTACTGCTAATATTACTTATCAAAGTTGCTGCTGGAGTCCTAAATTAGGTATATTTGTAGGGGTCGCTAGTGATGGAACAAATAGAATTGCAACATCTACAAATGGTATAATTTGGGTTGATGTAGTTTCTTCAGTTGCAGCCAGTTCTTATTGGCTTTCTATAGCATGGAGCCCTGAATTATCTTTATTTGTTGCAGTTGGCAATGGAACTTATTATATTATAACTTCATCTGATGGAGTTAATTGGATGCCTCGAAATGTTCCTGAAAATAATCAATGGAGATCAGTATGTTGGAGTTCTGAATTATCTTTATTTGTAGCAGTTTCTAATAATGGATCTAATAGAAGTATGCTATCTTACGATGGAATTAATTGGTATAGAAACAGTACTACTACAAATCAATCTTGGAATTGCATAATATGGTGCGATACACTTAACTTATTTGTTGCATCATCTTCAGATAGTGCAACGAATAATATAATCACATCTCCAGATGGTGTTACTTGGACTGTTAGAAGTTTACCATTTTCATCAGGTATAAATAGTTTAGCTTGGTCTTCAGAATTAAATATAATTGTTGGAGTAACTGGAGGATATAATAATTATTACTTTTATTCTAAAAATGGAATTAATTGGTATGGTAATAATATTCAATCTGGTTATTGGAATAATGTTAAATGGATTTCAGATATTGGGATATTTATCGTACTTACAAATAATACTCTAGGATTAACTTATTCATATGATGGATTAACATGGATTACAGTTTCAATATCGGGAAATACTAATACATATACATCTATAGTATGGTCTTCAGAATTAAATATGTTAGTTGCATCATCTTATAGTGGAACTGCTAGTTATAAAATGTTTACATCAGATATTTTTACACCTAATAATAAATCTTGTATAATGTCTAATTCTACAGATTTAATAGTTGATAATACTAATGGTAATGTTGGTTTAGGAACAACTCCATCATTTCAACTACAATTATCAACTGATAGTGCATCTAAACCTTCTACTTCCACATGGACTGTTTCTTCAGATGAAAGATTAAAAGAAAATATTGTAAATGCTGATTTAGATATATGTTATAATAATATTAAAAATCTAAGATTAGCTAAATATAGATGGAAAGATGAAGTTTATACTACTGAACAAGTAGCTGACAGAAGTAAATTAGGATGGATTGCACAAGAAGTTGAAACTATTTTTCCCAAATCAGTAACAAAAATTAATGCACATGGATTTGAAGATTGCAGAACATTAAATACAGATCAAATTATTGCATCACTATATGGATTTAGTCAAAAAATGATTAGTAATTATGAAAATGATAATACTTTATTTGATTCTATTAAACATAAAATAACTGAAATTGAATCATTTCTAAATAATTCTATCGAAGAATAAAAAAAATAAAGATAATTAAATATAACTAATATTTTCTATAATAGTAACTCTTGCTCTATTATTTATATTATAATTAACACAACATCCAGTTTTAGATCTTTTGTCGCATGATTTACAAAATCGTATTTTTTTAATTGTGTAATTATTATTAACTTTTAAAAGTATTGAATAATTAAGTTTAAAAATAGATTTATCCATCCAAATATTATAATCATTTTTAAATTTACTTAATTTAATAAAACTTCCTTCCACATATTTAAATTTTTCTTTGATAAAGATATATAATGGTTCTTTCTCTACTAAATTAGGAATAGGTTTAGTAATAAATATCTTAGGATTATTTAAAAAAGATTTAATATTTTCTTTTATATTTCGAATATTAAATTTATACACATACTTTTTTACTATTCTAGTAGTTTTAAGATTAATTAACTGTAATTCTTTCATGATTACGTGTTTAGATTTAAATTTAATTTTTCTTAAATTACAATAGTTTAAATATATATTATATAACTCATCTGATGTATATATACATTTATTTAAATTAAAATCTTTATGTTTAAATAAACCGTTTATTAATTCTTTAATAAATAATATTGATTTTGGAAGTTCAGTTTCTTCCTCAATAATTGCACTATTTACGATATCTTCTTCAATAATTTCATTATTTACTACAATATCATTTACCACTATAGATTCAATGATTTCATCCTCATTATCTTTATAATTTTTTTGAAATGTAATTTCATTAGGAATAATAATTTCTTTAGATAAACTATTTTGATAATCGTTTGATATAAAATTATTAATCATATGAACATTATTATAATTATTATTTTTAATAAAATCTAAAATTTTACAAAGATATTCAAATTCAATTTGATACATTTCATTCTTAATTTTAAAACTCTTTAAAAGTCCAAAAATAGTAGATTCCATAGAACGAGAATCATGACATTTAAAATAATAACAATAATAAAATTTATTATTATCACCAACTATTCCAGTATTATAATTAGAAATTCTAGTATACATATTTGTTGTATATCCGATTTTAAATATTGACTCTTTAGCATAATTTATAGTTGTTATAACATAAATATATTCAATAAACTCAAGTAACTGTGTAGTAATCATTCTATTATGTAAAATTTTATTTTTATTTATTTCTTCTTCTAATTTTAAA
>JACCDV010755265.1_pt1 | contig 33495 bp, 19 predicted proteins | sample 7446131 | NCBI WGS metagenome assembly JACCDV01 (sample SAMN15323448, study PRJNA562643) | freshwater metagenome | isolation source: river surface water | place: USA:Blue River Watershed | collected 2017-08-17
CAACTTTATCTAGTACATTAGATGTTACTGGTTTAGTAAATTTAAATAATGTTACTGATGCTGAAAGTTCAACAAGTGGTGCGTTAGTAGTTGACGGAGGTGTGGGAATTGCTAAAAAATTATTTGTTGGCGATACATTGGATGTTACTAGTAATAGTACAGTTGGTGGGACATTAACAGTAACTGGCGCATCCACTTTATCTAGTACATTAGACGTTACTGGATTAGTAAATTTAAATAATGTTACTGACGCTGAAAGTTCAACTACTGGTGCGTTAGTAGTTGATGGCGGCGTTGGAATTGCTAAAAAATTATTTGTTGGAGATACATTAGATGTCACTAGTGATAGTACAATTGGTGGCACATTAACTGTAACTGATGCCACTGTGTTATCAGATACCTTAAATGTTACTGGTGTTACTACATTATCAGATACATTAAATGTTACTGGGGCTTCAACTCTATCTAGCACATTAGGAGTAACTGGTGCAACTACTTTATCTAGTTCATTAGATGTTACTGGATTAGTAAATTTAAATAATGTTACAGATGCTGAAAGTTCAACAACTGGCGCATTAGTAGTTGATGGTGGTGTCGGTATTGCTAAAAAATTATTTGTTGGTGATACATTAGATGTTACTAGTAATTCTACATTAGGCGGCACTTTAACAGTTACTGGAGCGTCAACTTTATCTAGTTCATTAGATGTTACTGGATTAGTAAATTTAAATAATGTTACTGATGCTGAAAGTTCATCAACTGGCGCGTTAGTAGTTGATGGTGGAGTTGGAATTGCTAAAAAATTATTTGTTGGAGATACATTAGATGTTACTAATAATTCTACATTAGGAGGGACATTAACTGTTACTGGTGCTTCAACTTTATCTAGTACATTAGATGTTACTGGATTAGTAAATTTAAATAATGTTACTGATGCCACTAATTCAACAAGTGGTGCGTTAGTAGTTGATGGTGGCGTAGGAATTGCTAAAAAATTATTTGTTGGTGATACATTAAATGTTACTAGTAATTCTACATTAGGTGGAACATTAGGAGTTACTGGTGCAACTACTCTTTCAAATACATTAGGAGTTACTGGTGCTGTAACAATGTCTAGTACATTACAAGTTACTGGTGATACTACATTATTAGGGTCATTAAATTTAGCAGGTGCTTTTAATATTACAAATACAACTGATGCATCTAGTTCAACAACTGGCGCATTTACAGTTGCTGGTGGAGTTGGCATTGCTAAAAAATTATATGTTGGAACAGATTTAAATATTGGTGGCAATTCGTCATTAACAGGCACATTAGGAGTAACTGGCGCCGCAACTTTATCAAGCACATTAGGCGTAACTGGTGCCACAACTTTATCAAATACATTAGGGGTATCAGGTGCCACAACTTTATCAAGCACTCTAGGCGTAACTGGCGCAACAACTTTATCTAATACATTATCAGTTTATGGCGTTACAAATATTACAAATACAACTGATTCATCTAGTACATCAACTGGTGCATTTATAGTTGCCGGTGGCGTTGGTATTGCTAAAAAATTATATGTTGGAACTGATTTAAATATTGGTGGCAATTCATCATTAACAGGAACATTAAATGTAACAGGCGCAACTACATTATCTAATACTTTAACTGTAAATGATAATAGTGTATTAATTGGTTCATTAGGAGTTGGAACATCAATACCAGACAAAAAAGTAGAAATTAATAGTTCAACCGGTGATTGTTTACGTTTAACTTACGATGATGCAGATGGCGGTGCTGATAATTATGTAGATTTATTAGTGACCGAAGTTGGTGATTTAACTATAACACCATCTGGTGGAAATTTAAATATTAGTAGTCATAATGGAACTGATGCTGGATTAAAATTAAATAATGTATTAGTTACTTCAACCGCAGATGAATTAAATTATGTTGATATTGTTAATCGCGGTGTTGCTGAGTCTAATAAAGCATTAGTTGTTGATTCAGAACGAAATATTGTTAATATTAATTATATGGACGCACAGCAAGTCGCAATTATTAAACCAAATGACGCCAATAATACAATCGATTATCCGTTAAGTCTAATTGTTACTCCAAATACAACTGCATCAGTTGGTTTAGGAGTCGGATTAGAATTTAATTCTGTTAATGATAATAATGATGTGTACAATGCAGGATATATTAATTATGTTTCATTAGATATTACTAATAATTCAGAAAGTGGATATTTTGATTTTAAATTAGCAAACAGCGGTACTATTGATTCAATTATGACCGTTTCTAATGATGGCGTATTAACTTGTACTAGTTTTGTTGAAACTTCCGATATGCGTGTTAAAGAAAATATACAAGATACTAATTCAGAAGATTCGTTAGATAAAATATTAAAAGTAAATGTAAAAACATATAATTTTATTAAAGATTCAAAAAAACGTAATCATACTGGTGTGATTGCCCAAGAGTTAAAAGAAATTATACCTGATGCCGTTGTTATTAGTAAAAAAGATGAATTTGATGATTTCCATAGTGTTCATTACACTGAATTAATACCTCATTTAATTAATTGTATTAAAGAATTACATAATGAAATTGCTGAATTAAAAAAAAATAATTAATAATTATTTTTAAAAAATAAAAAAATATTATAAATATTATATTTGATAAAATTACTTACTTTTAAAAATGGAGGGGAAAACTGTGCTATGTTTAATTTCAACATTATGTATTGTTGTTATTATGATTGTAAGTATTTTAATTTATATTAAAATTGATTGCAATGAAAATCACTCTGTAACATCATCTTTTGTTAATACCTATACCAAAGAAGATGCACTTAAATATTGGAATACATTAAATTGTTCTAAATATCCATTAAGTCGAACTGCATTAGATACTTCTGTTCATATTGGAAAATATAGTTCACCAGAGCAGGCAAACACATATTTAGATAATATTGCAAAATCACGAGGTTGTAATTTAAATAATCAAAATATTTCTATTCCTCAAAATGATTTAACATTATTACAAACGATTTGGAAAGATTCTAATTGCTCTGCTTCATTTCCACATTCATACATTGAAGAATTATATAAACGCGGAACTAGTAAAACAAATATTATTAAAGCATTAAATAAATATGTTGCAAATATTAAAGCAAATATTAATGCTAATGATTATCCTTTTGAATCATTATCTCAATCATTTGCGAAATGTTACGGAAACGATTGGCAAAAAAATGAAGATTTAATTAAAAAATATAATCAAACAAGTATGATTTATTAAATTAATTATTAATTTCCAATGATTAATTATTAATTCTTTTTTTTGTTGATTCTTTTAAATGTGATAATATAAAATTGATTAGCCAATCTGGCATTTTTATTGGTTTATAATCATTAAGACTATTAATCCATTTATAACGTTTATTTTTGTCTAAACTTGGTGGTGCCACAACTATTGATTTATCTGATTTGATATCCCAACCTATTTTTTGATTATTAACTAAAATTTTATTCATTGATGGAATTTTATTAGTATATTTAAAATAATAATGTAAACCGCCGTTGGGGGTTTTTACAATTGGCGTTATTATTTCTGGATATTTTTTTTTAATTGTATTCCAACAATTAATACCATTATCTTTATAATCGATATCTAGAACAATTATGTTATTTATTTTTCCAGTTATTATTCCAATATTTGGAGTTAAATAATCTGGTATAACTGTTTTTGTTTTATTTTGCCAATTTGGTATTAAAACTTTTTTTTCAATCATTGGAATTGTTATATAATTGAATTTGTTATAATACTGCCAAGGCAATAATTTATCTTCATTTTTAGTAATGATATAATCTATTTTATTTAATTTCATTTTGAATAATTAATTACATTCAAATTCAATTATATTATTATTATTATTATTATTGCTACATAAAAATTGTTTATTGGTAAACAATATATTTTCTAAATTATAATAATCATCTGTTATAATCTCTTCATAATATTTATTAATTAATTTAAATCGAATTGGGAATTCTAATTTTTGTTTGTCATAAATAAAATATAAACCAGTCATTTTATTATCATTTCGTTCCATTAATTCCCATTTATTATTAATAGAAATATATATTTCTGATAATTGACATTTTATATTTTGCGGTCGAATTGCTAACCAATAATAATTTATTTCATCTATATGCAATTCGATTCCTTTCTTATTTAAATAAGTTTCAGGACAATCTATAAATTCCCATTTTATAGGTTCTCTTCCATATGGTTTTTGAATAATTGAATCATATGACTCTTTAAATAAATCTAAATCTCCTAATTTACATTCTGGGCATATATCAGTTACCATTACAATAGAATCTTGATAATTTAAATTGCTTTTAATATGTATATATGACCCACACGCTAATGAATTATTATATTGTTCTGCATTAATTGCCACCCCATTCACAAAATTATTATTAAATTTTTTAAATCCACATGCACCGCCATTAATTTGGCCGCCATACATTGTAGCAATTCCTGAATATTCGGTTTGATGTGATTGTTTAATAAATGTAATAAATGATAATATTATTGTAACTATATATTTCATAATATTGTTTGATAAATTTTTTGATAATTGTTTTTTTAATAAGGTATATTATAGTAATTATTTATTTTATTAATTAATTAATACTAAGAACAAATATTATTTCTTAAATCTTATATTTATAACTCAGCAATCATTTTACGGCGTTTTGGTCGCTTTTGCGGAGCATTTGGCTGTTTTTTCGGGAGATTAGCCGTCCATATAAGCAAATTTATAGCATTCGCGCTCTTTATTTCAATTTGACCGAAAACTCCGTAAAATCGGAAGGGGATTTTACCGTCGGCGCCTCGCGCTGAAAATGTTCGCGATCAAAAAAAAATAAATGTAATTAATATTAATTTAAATTAATTAGCACTGCTATTAAAACATATTATTTAACATTTCTTTAGCCATTTTATTATTATCTTCAATTTCTTGTTTCTTTTTTTCATTTTCTTTTTGAATTTTTTCAAAATATTCGATAATATATTTTTGTTTTTCTAATGAGATTATAGGGATCTTAATGTCTAATATATATTTTTTAGCAATATTTTTTAATCCTGCACCGCGAAATCCATTTTCTAAAATATCAATATTTGTTAATAAATAGTAATAAATGTATTTTAATTTAATTAAATTAGAATTTGAACGCAATATATAACAATGATCGCTAGCAGAAAATAATATATCATAATTAATATTAGCACACCCACCGTCTCCGATAATTAAACTTTCTTCATTATAATCTGGTTCATCTACATATTTATTACATATTAATGATGATGTATAAAATTTATATTCTCCAATCAAATCACCATAACTTGCCTTACGTTTGCTTTTAGATAAAAATTTACATAATTCACCTAAAGTTTTGACTTCAATATTATTTCCATAATTTGATTTTTTAATACTTTCAATATATTCAGATGAATTTAATGAAAATTTATTCTTTATTAACTGTTCTATTGATACATCTATTAATAATATTTTATCTTTTAATGCAATAGCATCTTTGCTTTGTTTTTCATAAGAATATTCATAAAATTTAACCGATTTAGTTTGAAAATCTTGACTATAATTATAAGTTCTTGATAATTCTTTATTTGTTGTCTTTGAATATTTAATATTTAATTGTAATGTATCTTCAATTTCTACTTTTTTTACAAAATAAAATATACAAGTGTTAATGTTTGTATATGTAAATATACCTGATGGTAAATATATAATTTCTTGTAAATCGCAAGTTCTTAATAAATATTCTCTAATTGCAATTAATGATTTATTATTTTTACTAAATACTTCTTTACCTGATGGTATTACAACGGCACATTTTCCATTTAATTTTAACATATAAATAATTATTTCAATAAATAAAGAAACCGCGCTGTTAGATTTAATTGGTATGTATTTATTAGACATAAATTCCTTAGATATTCCAGTTTGTAAATTTAATAATATTTGTGCATAATTAATACCATCAATACCAAAAGGCGGATTTGCTAAAATATTATCAAATTTTTGAATAATTGGATCTCGAATACTATCTCCGCATTTTAAATGATCAAATATATGACCAGTGGAAATTAGCATATTTGAAATTGCTAATTGATAAGTATCTCTTTCAATTTCTTGACCATAAATGCTAGTCTTAATTTTTTCCCAATCTAAACTAATATTCTGTTCTTTAGATTTAATCTTTAAATCATTAATATAACTAATTAAAAATCCAGCCGTACCCATAGTAGGATCGCATACAGATTCTATTGTTCCATCAGAGTGTAATTTTGGGTTAATTAAATTTATCATAACCTTTTTTATTTCATTTTGTGTAAAATATTGCCCTAAACCGTTGCCAGCCATTGAGTTAGAAATAACTTTTTCATAAATATTACCTAAAATATCATAGTCTAATTCATTTAAATTAATTTTATTTAATGCTTCAATTAATAATTTAAATGTATAATTTTTTCGTATTTCAAAAACTTTATTAGAAGCAAAAATAATTTTAGTTTTAGGATGGACTGCTAATATAAATTGCCAAAGATTATTTAAACAAGATTTTAAATTTTCTTCTGGTTCTTTAATTAATTGCGAGAATTTAATTATATTTAATAACTTTGTTGATTCATCATTTGATAAATCGTCAAAGTCATAATTAAAATCAATTAAATTAAGATCAGTTAATTGTGGTTCAATTAATTTTAAAATTAATAAATATGATAATTCACGCAGTGCTTTATCACCAGTTAATGCTTCATTATCTCTGAGACTATTTAAACATTTATTAAAAGTATTAATTAAAGACATATTAAATTAAATATATTAATGTAATGTAATATACTTTTAAATAAAAAAAATTCAATTTTAAATTTAACCAAAACGTTTAGTTTTGGTTGAAAATAGTTTATTTAAATCAGTTATATTATAAAAATCAATCCATAAATCTGCATATGGAAATTTATTATCTATTTGACACAAAGATAAGCAAGTAGTATATAAATCTAATCGATTTAATATAATATTATTTTTTTTTATATATTCTTTAATTTTTAATTTACAAGTGTTTAAATCATAGAAATTAGATTTATCAATTGATAAATAATCAATCCAATCAATCCAATTTTTATATAATTCTTTTGGTTGCATTGGTAATCGAATATCCTTCTCACATATAATATAATAATTTTTTATAGAATTGATATTATAATTTTTTATTATTTCTTTTGCTTTATTATAAGATATTGTAAATTGTTTTCTAGATATTGATTTTAATATAAATTGTTTAGTAATGTCGTTATAAAATTCAATACTATAATTACAATTACATTCTGTATTGCTGTTTTTATTTATTTTAATTGTATTTAAAATTTTAAATTTAGAAATAATTGTTTCGTCTTCTAAACCTAATTGTGTTACAATCTCTTTTACTTTAATAAATTCATCAGAATCAAATATATTAAAATTATCAATAGTATTATGTTTATTTAATATAGGTAAAATTATTTTATTAATTTTATTTGGTTCATTGATATTTTTTCGACAACCACGCAATGCAGATTGAACTATACGAATATTAGAATACATATTCTCTGCAAAAACAACGCCATCTAATAGCGGCAAATCCCAACCCTCGCCTAAACAATATACGCAACTTAAAATACCAAATTTAGATTCTTCAAACGAATTGATTATTTCTTCTTTTTTATTTTTTGATAATTTACTATGATAATCAGAATAATAACAATTATTAAATTTTAATGAATTTAATATTATTTTAATATATTCATTGATTATTGTACAATTTTCAGTTGAGTTTGCATAAATTAATAAATGATGAGATTTTTTTTGATAAATACTCATTACACTTGCATATGCACTTGCAAATAATAATTTATTAATATCTGTTTGAAGTTGTAAATTATTTAAAATATCTAGTATATTAGATTCAGTTGTAATAATTGTTTGAATTTCATAATCACAAATTAAATTATTTTTAATCGCCCAAAGTAATGATTTTGATTCTATAATATTTCCAAAATGATATACACTGTCATTAGATATAATATTATTTTTGCTATAATTATTATCTAATACTTTTATAGTCGCAGTTAATGATAACTGTTTTCTGCAGTTAATTTTTAATATATTAACATATTCTTTATTTAATTGCAAAGAATTTTGTGATGTTAAATGATGTACTTCGTCATTTATTAAAATATCAAATGTATGAGATTCAGATGCTTTATATAACTTATGTGATGAAGAATATACACATATAATAATATAATTAGTATTTGTATTTATAAAATTATTAATATCTTTAATTGTAATATCTTGATATATTAATAATATTTTACAATTATTTTGAATACACTTTTTTATTTTTTCTTTCCACTGATGTAATAGCAATATGTTTGGCACACCAATAACAATTTTGTTTATTTTCAAATATTCTAAAAATAATAATGATATAATTGTTTTTCCAAATCCACACGGCAATATTAAAATTCCTTTATCATTATTAATAAAATATTCATTACACTTATTTAAAATATTTATTTGATCATTTCTAGGCATGTAGTTGTGTGTAACATTTAAAATATTTTTAGTATTTTTAAAATAAATTTTTCTTGATAGTTTATTAATTTCATTATTTGATAATTCAATATATTTAATATGATATTTTATAAATATACCTTCAATTTTATTAACACAATCATATTTATAAAATTCAGTTCCAGCATTTTTTATAAAATTTAAATGTAATAATTCTTTTTTAACAATTAGATCAATTTTATTAAAATATTCTTTTTCTATATTATCAAATTTAAATATTTTTATTAAAATCCCTTTTTCAATTTCAGATGTTATATATTGCGATTCTCTATTTATTATATTTTCAGTAATTCCTATTTTATAGCATTCATATATGTCCCAACTAGGATGTGATCTTATATACATATAGCCAGTTATCATATTTGCGATAATAACTAGATTTAATAATATTATGTAAATAATAAAATTCAATTTTTTATTATTTCTTAAATCATTTTACGGCGTTTTGGTCGCTTTTGCGGAGCATTTGGCTGTTTTTTCGGGAGATTAGCCGCCCATATAAGCAAATTTATAGCATTCGCGCTCTTTATTTTAATTTGACCAAAAACTCCGTAAAATCGGAAGGGGATTTTGCCGTCGGCGCCTCGCGCTGAAAATGTTCGCGATCAAAAAAAATAAATGTAATTAATATTAATTACAGATTTGCAATGAAAACAGATTATATGTAATAAGATATGATAAACAAGTAATATTAATTGTATGATATATTTTTATTTTTTTGTTTAAAGTATAAAATAGAATAGAATTAAAAAATAATCCAGAAATAAAAAATCTATACATTGTATTAATATTATATAAATTTATTATTTAAAATAGATTTGGTTTAATGACAAAATTAAATTTATTATTATTTTTAAATTCACGTAGTGCATAAAAACCAGATTTACATTCGCCATTTTCTTTAATAATTCCATAATTATTTTCTCCGTTATGCGAACCCTTCCAAGATTCATTAGAATATGAAAATAATTCATATCCTAAATAATTAGGATAATTTTGTAAACATTCAGAATTTCCCCAACTAAAATTCCAAAGTGAATTCCATTGGTCGTTATCATTATTATTACCAAACTCAGAAATAATTAAATAAGTATATTTTAAAGTCGGGTCAGAATAATATTCTTTAACTACATTTTGTAATACATCTCCGTGTGTATTAGCAGGATTATTATAAAAATACATATTTATGCCAACAATATATTTATTTGAATGTTTAATATAGTTAGGAATTTTATAATAAATTTGTTTAGCAGAAAAGAATTTATCATCAAAAATAGAAGAATGCATAATATATTTATTAGAATCTAATGAATATATAAGTTCAATGCCGAAAATAATATTATCAATATTACCAAAATATTCATTACCAACCGTATAAATTTTTACACAGGAATACTTTTTAACTTGATTAATTATTTTTTGAATAGATTGTACATCACGATTATCAAGTAAATTATTTGAAATTCCAATTTCAACAGATAATTTTAATTGATTGCAAGTATTTAAAAACTCAGAATGGTCGCGGTTTGGATCTAAATAATATGTTCGAATATTGTTAAAACCTAAATTTTTAACTGATGATAATGATTTAATTGAATTGCCATTAAATACATTAGAATATGTGCTAGTATACCAATCATCGCAATATGTATTAGAAGGGTTGCTACAACTATATGCTGTGCCATAAATACCTTTTAATTCGTGAGACATTGTTGATAATAATTTGATAATAATTTTTTAATAAAGTGTTAATTATGTTATATAGATATAAATATATTAATTGAAAAAAATAATAAAATGAAAAATAAAATTAATTTTATTTTTCAGATAGTGATAATTATAGGAGTTTATTTTACATTTCTATATTATAAAAATGAGATAATTAAAAGTAAAATACTAAATAGTTATTTAATACTATACTTTTTAAATATATTGCTATTAGTGTTATGTATATTAAGATTTATTTATTATTATTATCTATTTGAATTAATAAATAAGAAGTTATTAACAGTTAAATTATTAATATATGAATTGTTTTCAACATATATAATATCTTATTCCAATCAAGATAATAATATAGATTCACAAGAATTAATAATTCAAACTAATTATAATTATAATATAAATAATTCAACCGAGAATGAAACAAATGAATTTAAAGAGTTATTATTATTTTATATTTCTTATTTTATATCTTTAATATCGGATGATGTAATAAAAAATAGAATAATAGAAACAAGAATATTTGAAAATTTTATATATAATAAATTATTAAATCGAAATTATTTATATGATTCAATAAATAATCCGCATTATATATTCAAATTAAATTATATAGAATATTATTTAAAATTTAATTTAAATAAGCAATATCAAGAAGGTAATATATTACCATTAGATTATAAAAAATCAATAATATTATTAGAAAAAATAAATAAAGAATTTCATAATATAATATATTATTATGACAAAATCAATATCAAATTTTATAGTGTAAATATAATCATAAATATTTTTAATAACAATTTAGTATTCTTAATATTAATTTATATTAATTTATTAACAATAATATTATATTATATCCAATCTAGAACTCATTACATAGAATCAATAATATATATTATAATTATATCATTTATATATTTATACATTAATGAATATATAAATAAATTAAAAAAGATTGAAAAATATTCAGACACAAATTTAAAAAATTATTTATTAGATATTTATGATGATATAAATTTACTTTTTGTGTCAGCGGAAAATAAAATTCAAATTGTATTTAAATAAAGTGTTTAATTGTAAATTCAATTATTATTTATAAAATGTTTTTTTTTTATTTATATTATTATAAGTGGAATTAAAAATTCTATTTCCATATTTCAATAATATAATAGCACCGCTCATTATTAAAAAATAAAATGGTTCTTATTAAAAATCTTCCTACATCTAGTATTAATACTCTAGAAAATTTTGGAGGTGAAATTTTATATAACTCATCAATTAATCATCCAGTTGTTAATGTAGCATCTGGATTTAAAAAGTTTGTGTTGTCTACTTTAAATGATGAAATAACTGGTTTGGCCGCAATTAGTGCTACAAATATTACTGGAACTCTTCAAACTGCATCGCAGCCAAATATTACTTCATTAGGAACATTAACAGGTTTAACAACAAACGGAAATTTAACTATTGCTCAGCATAATGGAAGCACAACTGGGCTTGTTTTAGGCGAAACATTAGTAACTGCAACCGGAACTGAATTAAATTATGTGGATACGACCCCTGGTGTTGCGCAAGCAAGTAAGGCATTAGTTGTAGATGAAAATTTAGATATTATTGGTATTCACAATATTGAAACTGATAATTTAACTGTTAATGGTACATTAGTAACAGCATCTGCGGTTGAATTAAATTATACTGATGTTGCAACAGTAGGCGTTGCTGAGGCTAATAAGGCATTAGTATTAGATGAAAATTTAAATATTGTTGGTATTCATAATATTGAAACTGATAATTTAACTGTAAATGGAACTCTTGTAACTTCATCAGCCGTTGAATTAAATTATGTTGATGTAAATACATTAGGAATTGCCGAACCTAGTAAAGCATTAGTAGTTAATGAGAATCGTGATATTGGTAATATTAGAAATTTATCTGCTGAAAATTTAACTGGAACATTACAAACCGCAGCACAGCCAAATATTACATCCGTTGGTACATTAACTAGTTTAGATGTTGCTGGCCAATTATCAGTTGGTAGTTTAGAAATTGATGGTGTCCCATTAACGCCTGCTGATGAAGGCAGTCTTCGTCTTCGTGTATTTTCTACTAATGATTTCAACGGTCGTATAATAAAAAATGATTTAATAACATCTATTGATTTTACTGATTATGAACCAGATGGTCAAACTGAAAATTATTCAATGGAAGTTTGGGGTTATATTAAACCATTATATACAGAAGATTATACATTTGTAATAACTGCTAATGATCATTTTAGATTATGGATTAATAATCAATTAGTTAAAACTAATTGGTCTACTGGTGACCATCTTAATATTCAAACTGATCCAATTTCTTTAACTGCAAATACTTGGTATTCTATATATATTCAACATCGTCAAGATACTTCTACTCAAAAATTATCTGTATTTTGGCAATCAGAAACACAAATTTCAGAAATTATACCAAGCACTTCATTCGCATATGATAACAAAGAAATTTCAATTGCAACTAGACAAATTTATGCACAAGATTCTATGACATTTTATGATACTATGAATGGTTATCAGTCAACTGTTTCAGTTAATTCATCTGGAGATTTATTAATTAATTCTCATTCAGATAATGTTAATATTGTTAATCATAATGGTTCATCAACTGGCCTTCAATTAAATGGTACTCTTGTAACTGCAACTGCTACTGAATTAAATTATGTTGATACCACACAAGGAACTGCTGAAGCAAGTAAAGCACTTGTTTTAGATGCTGGCCGTAATATTTCAAATATTAATAATTTAACTATGACTGGTAATGCACAAGTTAATAGCACTGTTGACGCAACTAATTCTACAAGTGGCGCTGTGACTGTTGCTGGTGGTGTCGGTATTGCTAAAAAATTATTTGTTGGAGATACATTAGATGTTACTAATGATGCAACATTTAATGCCAATCTTTCCGTGACTGGGCCAATTTTATCTATTCCAACTGGTAATACTGCCGAAAGACCGACAACACCAGAAGTTGGCTATGTGCGTTACAATACACAAACAAGCCAATTTGAAGGGTTTGGTGCTGGTGAAGCGTGGGGTTCGCTTGGCGGTGTATCAGATGTAAATCAAGATACTAAAATTTTAGCAGAGGATGGTGCAGGTACTAATGATGATAATTTAAGATTTTTCAATAATGGGGCTGAAACAATGCGCTTAACTGCCTTAGGTTCATTAGGTGTTGGTACAAATGCCCCCGATAAAAAATTAGAAGTAAATAGTTCAACTGGCGATTGTATGCGATTAACATACAATGATGCAAATGGAACTGCAGAAAATTATGTTGATTTTAATGTTGATGAAGATGGTAAATTAACTTTAAATTCGTCAGGAGATGAAATTATAATTCACGTTAGTGATAATTTTAATATTGCTGGCCATAATGGTTCTACATTAGGATTAAAATTAAATGGAACATTAGTAACTGCAACTGCTAATGAATTAAATTATGTTGATACAACACAAGGAACTGCGGAAGCCAGTAAAGCATTAATTGTTGATTCATCTAGAAATATTACTAACATTAATAATATTAGTTCAACTGGTAATGTAACAGTTACTGGAACTGGTGCTATAAATGACGTAACTGATTCGACAAGTTCAACAACTGGAGCATTTACAGTTGCGGGTGGAGTTGGAATTGCTAAAAAATTATATGTTGGTGATGATTTAAATGTCACTGATGCGACTTCGATTGGCGGAACTTTAACAGTCACTGGTGCATCAACTTTATCTAGTACATTAGACGTTACTGGTTTAGTAAATTTAAATAATGTTGCTGATGCCGAAAGTTCAACAACTGGAGCGTTAGTAGTTGATGGTGGAGTAGGCATTGCTAAAAAATTATTTGTTGGAGATACATTAGATGTTACTAATAATTCTACATTAGGCGGAACATTAACTGTAACTGGTGCTTCAACTTTATCTAACACATTAGATGTTACTGGATTAGTAAATTTAAATAATGTTACTGATTCGGAAAGTGCAACAACTGGGGCGTTAGTAGTTGATGGTGGTGTAGGTATTGCTAAAAAATTATACGTTGGCGATGATTTAAATGTTACTGATAGTGTAACTGTTGGCGGTGCCACTTTATTATCTGATACATTAACAGTTACTGGCGCGTCGACTCTTTCTAGTTCATTAGATGTTACTGGTTTAGTAAATTTAAATAATGTTACTGATGCTGAAAGTTCAACAACTGGTGCATTAGTAGTTGATGGTGGGGTCGGTATTGCTAAAAAATTATTTGTTGGAGATACATTAGATGTTACTAGTAATAGCACATTAGGCGGAACATTAACAGTTACTGGTGCATCAACTTTATCTAGTACATTAGATGTTACTGGTTTAGTAAATTTAAATAATGTTACTGATGCTGAAAGTTCAACAACTGGTGCATTAGTAGTAGATGGCGGAGTTGGCATTGCTAAAAAATTATTTATTGGAGGTACATTAGATGTTACTAGTGATAGTACATTAGGAGGCGATTTAGAAGTTACTGGCGATACTACATTATTAGGTGCATTAAATTTATCTGGTTCATTTAATTTAACAGATACTACTGATTCATCGAGTTCAACAACTGGCGCATTTACGGTTGCTGGTGGTGTCGGCATTGCTAAAAAATTATATGTTGGCGATGATTTAAATGTTACTGATTCTACTTCTATTGGTGGCACTCTAAGCGTAACTGGTGCATCAACTTTATCTAGTACATTAGATGTTACTGGTTTAGTAAATTTAAATAATGTTACTGATGCTGAAAGTTCAACAACTGGAGCATTAGTAGTTGACGGTGGAGTAGGCATTGCTAAAAAATTATTTGTCGGAGATACATTAGATGTTACTGATGCAACAACAATTGGAGGAACATTAGATGTTACTGATGCTACTACTTTATCAAATACATTAACAGTAACTGGGGCATCCACTTTATCTAGTACATTAGATGTTACTGGTTTAGTAAATTTAAATAATACCACTGATGCAACTAATTCAACCAGCGGAGCATTAGTAGTTGACGGAGGCGTTGGAATTGCCAAAAAATTATTTGTTGGTGATACATTAGATGTTACTAGTAATTCTACATTAGGCGGTACATTAACAGTTACTGGTGCATCAACTTTATCTAGTACATTAGATGTAACTGGTTTAGTAAATTTAAATAATGTTACTGATGCTGAAAGTTCAACAACTGGTGCATTAGTAGTAGATGGCGGAGTAGGAATTGCTAAAAAATTATTTGTAGGAGATACATTAGATGTTACTAGCAATAGTACATTAGGAGGGACATTAACAGTTACTGGTGCATCCACTTTATCTAGTACATTAGATGTAACTGGTGTAGTAAATTTAAATAATGTTACTGATGCTGAAAGTTCTACAAGTGGAGCATTAGTAGTAGATGGTGGAGTTGGAATTGCTAAAAAATTATTTGTTGGAGATACATTAGATGTCACTAGTGATAGCACACTAGGTGGTGATTTAGAAGTTACTGGTGATACTACATTATTAGGCGCATTAAATTTATCTGGTTCATTTAATTTAACAGATACTACTGATTCATCGAGCCCAACAACTGGAGCATTTACTGTTGCTGGGGGTGTTGGCATTGCTAAAAAATTATTTGTTGGTGATGATTTAAATGTTACCGATGCTGCTTCTATTGGTGGAACTTTAAGCGTAACTGGCGCATCAACTTTATCTAGTACACTAGATGTTACTGGCTTAGTAAATTTAAATAATGTTACTGATGCGACAAATTCAACAAGTGGCGCATTAGTAGTTGATGGAGGAGTAGGAATTGCTAAAAAATTATTTGTAGGAGATACATTAGATGTTACTAATGACGCAACATTTAATGCTAATCTTTCTGTAACTGGGCCAATTTTATCAATCCCAACTGGCACTACCGCAGAAAGACCAGCTACACCAGAAGTTGGTTACGTACGTTATAATACTCAAACGAGTCAATTTGAAGGTTTTGGAGCAGGAGAAGCATGGGGTTCACTTGGTGGTGTATCAGATGTGGATCAAGATACTAAAATATTAGCAGAAGACGGTGCGGGAACTGATGATGATAATTTACGATTTTTTAATGCCGGTGCTGAAACAATGCGATTAACTGCATTAGGTTCATTAGGTATTGGTTCAAATGCTCCTGATAAAAAATTAGAAGTAAATAGTGCCACTGGTGATTGTATGCGATTGACATACAATGATGCAAATGGTAGCGCGGAAAATTATGTTGATTTTAATGTATCTAATATAGGTAATTTAACATTAAATGCATCTGGTAATACTATATTTATTCATTCATCAGACCATTTTGATATTTCAGGACATAATGGTGCAGATAAAGGTCTTAAATTAAATGGTGTATTAGTTACATCAACCGCAACTGAATTAAATTATGTAGATACAACACAAGGAACAGCCGAAGCAAGTAAAGCACTCGTATTAGATTCATCTAGAAACATTGCAAATATTAATGAATTATCAACAAAAATATTAAATGCAACAATTGATAATGCCACTGGAAATTCGGTTGCTTATCCGATTATTATAAGCCGTACTACATCAGACACACCAGCAACTGGATTAGGCGCAGGCATTGAATTTTATATTGAAAATTCAAATAATGATAATATTGCTTTTGGTTCAATTGAAGTATCGGCAGATGATGTAACTGACAATAGTGAAGATGGCAAATTGAAAATTAATTTAATGACTGGCGGATTATCAACAACTGTAATGACTTTAACAAAAGAATCATTATTAGTAGAAGAATTAGTAGAAACCTCAGACCGTCGAGTAAAAGAAAATATTGAATGTGCAGATTTAGAAGAATCATATGATAAAATTATGGAATTAAATTTAGTTAATTATAATTTTATTCACGATAAAGAAAAAAAAATGCATCGAGGTTTAATTGCACAAGAATTAAAAGAAATTATACCAAATGCAGTACATATTGGAGAAAATGAAGGTATTGAAGATTTCCATAGTGTTAGCACAAAAGAATTAGTTGGATATTTAATTGGTGCATTACAACATATGAATAAAAAATATAATGACTTAGAAAAAAAAATATCAAATTTAATGAATTAAATTTAAAGTAATTTATTTTTAGAATTTATTTTTTTTAATTCAGTTGTTGAATCTTTAATATTATTTATTTGATTAATTTTTTTATTAATTTTTTCAATATATACTTCACAATTATTTATAATAATATCTAATTTAGAATCTGTAACAATATCTCCGTGATATGTCTTTTTTAAATTAGAAATTCCAGTAGTTGATATTTCTAAATAATGTTTTAATTTATTTAAATTACTTAATGCTTTATTATAATCATCATTATCATTTTTTATATAATTTATTATTGGTGAATCATCAGATGTAGTATTTAAAAATTGTGAATTTAATAAATCATCAATGGTTGAATAAACTGTTTGATAAAAAATAACTAAATTAGTTAAATTTCGTTCTCTATTATTATTATAAAAAAATCTATAAATGCCTTGAAATATAGAATTATATTCGATTGTAATTAAATTATCTGCATTTATATATATTTTATCATATGGTTTAATTTTAGATAAAATATTTAAATTTATTAAAATATTTTGTAACATAATATTTCTAATTAATCAGTTTAATTATTATATTAATATTATCATAAATTAAAATAAATATTTTAATTTGAATTTATTCGTCTTTACCAATTAAATAACGAAATTTAATTGGCATTATTATACGTTTACTTCCAAAATATACTAATAAAGATAAGTTTGGAATACGATTAATACTATTAATTTGTGTTAAATCTACATTTATGCTAAAAGATACATTATTAACACGAGTACAAATATGGCCTTGTGAATTATTAACTGCTTCAATTATATTTAAATCCGTCGCCGGTGATAATGTATTAAAATTTTCAATATATATTAAATCGCCAGTAATTAAATTGTGCGATTCTCCAAACGTAAGGATTGCGGGGTTTGTATCATAATCAATAAATATTGTACTTAATCGATCTTTATCAAAAATTATTGGACTTAATGGCGAACCAAAGCGTAATGAAAATTCATTTATACGAGTTACAGGTTTAAAAAATCTAAATGTTTTATTAATTGGGATTAAATCAATTAAATTTCCATTAATTTTTGATTGAAATATAAAATGAAATTGGCTATCTTCATATGTATCAATACTAATTGCACTTAATTCTAAAATTGATAATGTAATTTTTTGATAATAATTGTCCGCGGATGCAATATATGGTATACTAAATGGGTATATCTCAATTTCAACAATATCTCTCATATTGCTAATTGATGTAATTACACCAGAACCCGGTTGCTTTAATTTTGTATTTGCAACAATATTGAATACTATTCGTGAACGATCTATATTAGCAATATTTTGATATCTGGAATCAATTAATACATTAGAATCTCTCCATAATGATTGCCAATTAAGAATTTTTGCTAATTCTATTTTTTCATCTCGCGTTGATAAAAACGGTGAAGCATTACTTTGATAATTATCATTAACTGGTGCAACTTCTGATGGATTAGAATTTGTTAAGGAATTAGTGCTAAATGTATAATCTAAATTATTACCCTTTGCGTTTCCATTTATTTCTTTTTTTAAAAATTCGTGAATATCAAATTTAGATTTTGATAGTTCAATATCATTCATATATGAATTAATAAAATGTGTATTTAATTTATCAATATCAACTTCTTTTTTTGTAGTGTCATAAAAATTTTTATACAATTTTGTGATATTATAATTTTTTATATAGTTTACAAAATTTCCAATTTCTACTCTTGATAATTTTTTATTATTTATTTTTTCTAATTCCAATACTAATTTTTTTAAATTTGTATTAGAATATACTTCATCGTGCATTAATTTTATTAAATTATGTTCTTTTAATAAATCAACGTTCATTTTTATTTTTAGTTAATTAACACTTCAATATTATTTATATTATTAATAATACATTATTTTTAATAATAATATAATAAAGGATTGTAATTTAAATTAAATATAATTCCTGTGTTAATAATATTTAAATATTTTAAATTAAAATAAGTTAATGGTATTTTTTCTAACTGAGAATTCTCACAACTTAAATATTTTATTTTATTTGTTTTTTTAGATAATTTTTTTATATTTTTTGTATTGTTTATTGAAACAAATTCTAAATCCTGTAAAGTTGACGGTATTTTTGTAATTTGTGTATTATTGATATTTAATATTTGCAATTTTGCATAATTAGGATTTACAAATTCTAATTTACTATCATACGCTATTAATATTTCTAAATTTAAACAACTTCGTGGATGTATTTGTTTTATTAGCGTATTTGCTATATTTAAATATTTTAATTTATTTAAATAATTTGGTAATTTTGATATATTTGTATTTGAACAATCTAAATATAATAAATTTTTATAGTCTTCTGAATTTAAATTTACTAATAATGTATTATTACATATTAATTTTTGTAATTTACTACTATATTCTATATGTGTTATTAAATTATTATTGCATTTTAAATATTCTAATTCTTTATAATATTTTACTTTTATTATATTTGTATGATTAATTACTAATTTTTTTAATTTTACTAATTTTTTTGATAATTTTGATATATTACATCCATCACAATATAAATTCTCTAATTTAATTAATTCTTTTGGTATTTGAGTTACTTCTGTATTTGAACAACTTAAATATTTTAATTGTATTAGTTCATTTGGTATTCTTTTTAAATTTGTATTTGCACAATTTAGATATAATAAATTTTTAAATTCAATTATATCATTTATATTATTTAATTTTGATATTAATGATATATTATTTATATAATTCTTTAATTTTATACTTAATAATTTTTTAACAATGCAAATTGATTTATTATTGCTTGGAGCAAATCCAAATATATTTACAATTATATGTTCAATTATTAAATTTGGCATTAAATTTTTTTATTTTAGCACTTTTATTATAATCTTAATATTAAACATATTATAATTTTTATTAATTATTTTCTAAATTCTCAATTCGACTTATTAAATTTTGAATTAATTGTTCTTGAGTATTTAATTTATTTTCTAAAGTTGTTATTTTATTTTCTTTTTCTATTAATTCATTTTCTAATTCAATTAATTTTGTATTGATTTCTTTAAATCCAGTTATAAATATTATTGGCAATAAACTATAATTTATTGAATAATACCCCGACGCTTCCAGATTGACTATTTCAGGGAATATAGGGAGTGATTGCTGTGCAGATAACCCATAAATTATTCTATCATATTTATCAGTTTCTCTTGTGCAGTTTTCAGGTCGTTTTATAGTATAACTAATGGGGTTTAATTGAATAATTTTTTCTAATATATTTTCTGTAAAATATGGACCAATAATATCTTTTAAACGCTCATCAGATGCTGACGATAACCCACCAGAAGATGATATTGTCCAAACTGCCGTATTTCCAGGTGAATCTTCGTCATAATAATTAATTGAATTATAATCACCGGTAGATGACATTATTATAGTATCTCCATTTAAACCAATAAATGCACCTTCCCCTTCTACGTTTGACTCCCATAGCGAATAGTACCTAGTCGTAACATTAGGATTACCCGGCAACGCAATATTTGTCCATTGTCCGACAAGAGAAGCAGTCGCGTGTGAAATACGTGTAAATCCATTGCTATTATTAATTTCATATATGTTATTGGCAATACTATGAGAAAAAATCGCCCCTATATTTGTAATATTTCTTGCAGAATCAACAATTTGTGTTCCATTTAATTGATAACTATTTGTTGCATTTATAACTGATGATGAGGAACTTGTTGATATTGCAGTACCATTAACTCTAAATGAACCAGTAATATTAATATCACCTCCAACATCTAAACGATATTGTGGATTTGAATTATTTATACCAACATTTCCATTAAATAGAATTCGCAATCTTTCTGTGAGTGCATCTGTACCGTTAACACCCCCTTTTGTATAAAATTCAAGATTTCCCTGCGAATTAGCACCTACACGGCGATGCATAATTGAAGCACCAGGTGTAGTATCACCTGATGACGTAATACAGGTAAAACTAATTCCTGTAAGTGCACCATCTGTAGAAACATTATGACGACAACATAGTGGATAAGCATTATATAATGAAGATGCTGTAATAGATGGTCGGATTGCAGTAATATTATTATTTATTTCACCACCCGCAAAAGAACCACCCCCACTGGTTGATATTGCAGTGCCGTTGACTCTAAATGAGCCAGTAATGTTAATATCCCCATCCACATCCATTTTATAAGAAGGAGCGACACCAAATCCGAAATTTCCGGTGTTTGTTATGAATAGTCTGCTTGTGTTGTTAGTCATTATAGAGAGCGTGCTGTTAGTCCTTGTTCCAATGGTGGTTGATCCTGTCGTTTGTGCTATGACGAAAGTAGAAGTGCTTTCAGGATTTCTAAATGTCAAGGCATCCGTTGCAGAACTACTAAGTGTATTAACAAAACTACGAGCACCATTGATAATACCATCTCCACCATTTAAATTAATTCCTACATATCTTGAATCGAATTGAGTTTGAAGTATACTACGAAATGTTATTCCATCTATATAGTAATCTGATGCTGATGATAAATTGACATTTCCACTTACATTTAATCTATAAGATGAATTTGGTAAAGTTCCAAAACCAAATTGGCCACTGCTATTTATTTCTAATCTATTTGTACCATTTGTCTGTAAATGTAAAGAAGAATCGGTAGTAGTTCCAAAATATGTAGCACCATTGTTAAATTGATACAAAGAACACCCCGCCGTTCCATTGTTAAATACAATAGACGAACCATTAGTAGCTCGCGTAATAGTTAATGCACCTGAAAGCGTCCCACCTGTTAACTGTAAATAATTTGAAAGATTAACTACATTTCCATTTAATGTTAATGTAGTTGCTGTTACATTAGTTGCTGTTAAATTTCTAATATTAGTAATATCTCGGTTAACATCTAAAATCAATGCTTTACTGGCTTCGGCAGTTCCTTGTGTAGTATCAACATAATTTAATTCATTTGTAGTTGCAGTAATGCCGTTTAATACATTTATTTCAGAATATGTAGCAGTTACTCCAGTTAAAATATTTAATTCATTAGTAGAACTTGTTAATCCAGATAATTTATTTAATTCATTTGTTGTTGCTGTAACACCGTGTAATTTATTTAATTCGGTTGTTGTTGAAGTTATACCATCTAAAACATTTAATTCATTAGCATTTGCGGTTACTGTATTATTATTTATTTTTAATTCAATTGTATCTAAACTAGTTAATACACCTACCGATGTTATATTTAGTTGATCACTCGTTTGTAATGTTCCATTTAAATTAATTGCTGATAAATTATTTATTCCTGATATATTTTTATCCATATCAACAACTAACGCTTTTGCAGGCTCGGCAGTTCCAATTGTTGTAATATCATTATAATTTAATTCAGTTGCACTTGAAGTTACTAGTGTTCCATTAACAGTTAAATTATCAGTTTCTAAATTATGAATATTAGAAATATTACGGTTTTCGTCAACTACTAATGCTTTATTAGCCTCCGCAACTCCTTTTGTTGCAACGTCAATATAATTTATTTCATCTGTTGTTGCAGTTACTCCATCTAATAAATTTAATTCAGCAGTGGTTGCTGTAATGCCATCTAGCACATTTAATTCAGCGGCCGTTGCTGAAATGGTATTATTATTTATTTTTAATTCATTTGTATCTAAACTTGTTAATACACCAATAGATGTAATATTTGGTTGAGCACTCGTTTGTAAAGTGCCAGTTAAATTATTAGCAGTTAAATTATTAATTCCTGATATATTTTTATCTTCGTCAACTACTAATGCTTTGGCTGATTCGGCTGTTCCAATTGTTGCAATATCATTATAATTTAATTCGGTTGCACTTGAAGTTACTAATGTTCCATTAACGGTTAAATTATCAGTTTGTAAATTATGAATATTAGAAATATTACGGTTTTCATCAACAATTAATGCTTTATTTGCTTCTGCTATTCCTTTTGTTGTATCTAAATAATTTAATTCTTCTGTTGTTGTTGTTAATCCAGATAATTTATTTAATTCAGTTGCAGTTGCTAATACTAATGAACCGCCTAATGAAAGTCCAGAATTTATACCATTATGATTCGCAATATTTACTTTTTTTTCATCGCCAGTAATAACTATATCTAATTGCCCATTTGCAGTTACATTAAAATTAACATAACTTGCAAGAACTGAACTATTTTTTAAAACTAAACAATGACCAGAAATATTACTAATTTCTAAATTAAATACAGATGATTGGTTAAAACCAATTGAACCACTATATAAAACTAAATCTCTTGTTTGGTTATTATATAAAATACTACTGTCGCCAGTTGCAAGTGCTTGTATGGCCGCAGTTGTTAATGATACGGATTTGACCATTATAAAAATTTAATAGTGTTAGCACTTCTACTATATTATATTAATTATTATTATTTTGGTTAATTAAATTTTGAATAATTTGTTCTTGATTAGATACTTTAATAATTAAGGTATTAACAATAGTATTTAGTTCTTTAATGCTATTAATTAATATTGGTATTAATTTTATATAATCTAAACTTTGATATTTAGGATTATTATTATTATCGTTTTCATCTTTATTACCTGTAACTAATTCAGGAATTATATTTTGCACTTCATGGGCAATAAAACCAAAATGTATTTTATGATTGTCTAAAATCATTTTATATTTTAATGGATTTAATAACATTAGTTCGCGTAAACCATAATTTAATGGTTCAACATCTTTTTTTAAACGATAATCTGAATCACTAATTAAACTACCTGAATAATTGATAGATTGAACAACTAAATTAGTTCTAGACCCAGTCCATTCTCCATATTCATTACATTCGCCTAATCTAACACTTGATAATGAACTATCAAATCCTAAACCCCAAAATCCCGCAAATCCCCATCCGCCTATGAATTTTGCAGTTCTTTCTTTATTTTTTGCAATTATATTATTTGTAGTCACACGAGATAGATTAATATTTCCTGCCATTAATTTATATAACGGAGTGCTATGATGTATTGATATATTAGAATTTAATTGAGATGTGAATGTTGATGCATATAATCCCATTCTATCAATTGCTAATACAAACGCTCGTGTTGATGCAATTAATGTTGATGTACTAATTTCTTGACTATTCGTTGCTGATAATAAAATGTAAGAATGTAAACATCCGCTAGTTCCTGATAATAAAAATGTGTTATCAATAGTGTCGCGCGGATTTGTTGATGTATCAATCCATGAACCACTACCCATTGAACTGGTATATGCTGTTCTTCGAATAGAAATCCAAAGTTGACAAATAGTTGGATCGCCAGAACCCCACATTTGATTTGCAACACTGTATATATAATATGTATTACTTCCAACTTGCTCTGTACTATTTAATATATCTCGAAATTGATATGAACCACCGCCATCGGCGCCAATACTACCACTAACTCTTATACCAAAATTCATAGATGTTTCACTAGTTGCACATATAAAAAATGGAGATGTTTTCCCAGATGCTAACCAAGTTATTGATTTCCCATTAACTGTTGTTGTCGCAGCAGTAGTTTGTGTATACGGTAAAAAACTAGATGATACGCCATCAACAGTAAATCTAATATAGTTACCGCCATCATACATATCTCTTCCGCCATCATCAATTGCGGTTGAGTCTCCCGTATTAGCATAATCGTAATAATCACTATTTTTTACAGATTCCATTTGAGCAGATAGTGCTTCTTGAAAAGTTACTGTTAAATTTTCTGGATAAGTATCAATATTTATAAAACTTCGACTTCTGAATTTTGCAACATCTGTTGAAGTTGTTGATGATGATGTCGATAATACTGTGCCGTTAACTCTAAATGATCCAGTAATATTAATATCTCCACTTATATCTAAACGATATTGAGGATTTGTTATTCCAATTCCAATATTTCCATTTGTATCTAATCGTATTCGCTCTATGCCATTTGTCATTAATCCTAATGGGTGATTTGAATTTGTCCCTAACATTGCCATCGTGTTAGACATTATTATTCTAGTATCTAATGTGTTTGCTGTATTAGTCCATCCTGTATATAATACCATAGTATTAGTATTATTTGCAAATGAAGTTGTACACGCGCCTGATAATGTCAATCCAGTTAATGTTCCAATTGATGTTATATTTGGCTGACTTGAAGTTGATAATGTACCTGTAATATTTCCAGTTACATTTAATGCACCGCTAATTCCTACTCCGCCAGATACTATTAATGCACCAGTTGATGCTGATGTAGATACAGTTGTATTTGTAATATTTACATCGCCATTTGATGTTAAACTAGTTAATGTACCAATTGATGTTATATTTGGTTGGCTTGACGTTGTTAATGTACCTGTAATATTTCCAGTTACATTTAATGCACCGCCAATTCCAACACCACCAGATACTATTAATGCCCCAGTTGATGTAGATGTTGACACAGTTGTATCTGTTATAATAACTGCACCGCTTGAATTTAAATTAGTTAATGTACCAATAGAAGTTATATTTGGTTGATTTGACGTTGTTAATGTGCCTGTTATGTTTCCTGTTACATTTAATCCACCGCCAATTCCAACACCGCCAGATATAATTAATGCACCAGTTGATGGTGAAGTGGTCGCAGTTTCGTTTGTAATATTAACTACACCACTTGAAGTTAAACTAGTTAATGTACCAATAGAAGTTATATTTGGCTGACTGGCTGTTGATAATGTTCCTGCAATATTTCCAGATACATTTAATGCACCGCCAATTCCAACACCACCAGATACTATTAATGCCCCAGTTGATGTAGATGATGATACTGTTGTATTTGTTATATTAACTGCACCACTCGAATTTAAACTTGTTAATGTTCCAACAGAAGTAATATTTGGTTGACTTGATGTTGCTAATGTCCCAGTAATGTTTCCAGATACATTTAATGCACCGCCAATTCCAACCCCACCTGAAACTATTAATGCACCAGTTGATACTGAATTTGATATAGATGTATTTGTTATATTTACAATACCTGTTGATGTTAAATTAGTCAATGTTCCAATTGATGTTATATTTGGTTGACTTGATGTTGCTAATGCCCCAGTAATGTTTCCAGATACATTTAATGCACCGCCGATTCCGACCCCACCTGAAACTATTAACGCACCAGTTGATGCATTAGTTGAATTTGTTGTATCTGTTATATTTACAATACCATATGATGTTAAATTAGTTAATGTTCCAATTGATGTTATATTTGGCTGGTTTGATGTTATTAATGTCCCAGTAATGTTTCCAGATACATTTAATGCACCGCCAATGCCAACGCCACCGGTTACGACCAGCGCGCCAGATAATGAATTTGTTGATTGTGTTGCATTTGTAATATTTATTATACCACTGGATGTTAAATTAGTTAATGTTCCAATAGATGTTATATTTGGCTGGTTAGATGTTGTTAAAGTTCCAACAATATTTCCATTTACATTTAATGAACTATCTATATTTATATTGCCATTTACATTTAGTGCACCACCTATTCCTACACCACCAGATATTATTAATGCGCCAGTTGATGCAGTGGTTGTATTTGTTGTATTTGTTATATTAACAACACCTGTTGATGTTAATTCAGTTAATATTCCAACTTTTGTTATATTTGGTTGTATTGATGTTTCTAATGTTCCTATAATATTCCCATTGACATTTAATGAACCACCAATACCAACCCCGCCTGATACTATTAAAGCACCACTCGATGGCGATGTCGAAATCGTATTATTTGTAATATTAACAGACCCAGTTGCTATTAAATTAGTTAACGAACCTACAGAAGTAATATTTGGTTGACTTGATGTTAATAAAGTTCCAGTAATATTCATTGCGGATAAATTATTGATTCCAGATATATTTTTATTTAGATCTAATATTAATGCTTTATTTGCATTGGCTTCGCCTTGTGTTGTACTAAGATAATTTAACTCAGCCGTCGTTGCCAATATTCCATCTAATACATTTATTTCAGAATATGTAGCAGTGACGCCAGTTAAAATATTTAATTCATTTGTTGTACTTGTTAATCCAGATAATTTATTTAATTCATTTGTAGTTGCAGTAACACCGTGTAATTTATTTAATTCATTTGTAGTTGCAGTAACACCGTGTAATTTATTTAATTCATTTGTTGTCGATGTTATGCCATCTAATACATTTAATTCATTAGCATTTGCAGTTACAGTATTATTATTTATTTTTAATTCGTTTGTATCTAAACTTGTTAATACACCAACCGATGTTATATTTGGCTGAGCACTTGTTTGTAACGTGCCAGTTAAATTCACTGCTGATAAATTATTTATTTCTGATATGTTTTTATCTATATCAACTATTAATGCTTTATCTGGTTCGGCTATTCCAATTGTTGTAATATCATTATAATTTAATTTTGTCGCACTAGCAGTTAATAATGTTCCATCAACAATTAAATTAGTAATTTCTAAATTATGAATATTAGAAATATTACGGTTTTCATCAACAATCAATACTTTATTCGCTTCTGCTATTCCTTTTGTTGTTATATCAACTGTATTTAATTCATCAGTTGTTGCGGTTACTCCATCTAATAAATTTAATTCAGCAGTTGTCGCGGTTAATCCATCTAATACATTTAATTCAGCGGGAGATGCCGAAATTAAAATATTATTTATTTTTAATTCATTAGTATTTAATGTTGTTAATGTACCGACAGATGTTATATTTGGCTGTTCACTCGTTTGCAATTCACCAGATAAATAATTTGCAGATAAATTATTTATTTCTGAAATATTTTTATCTGCATCAACGACTAATACTTTTGCTGATTCGGCTTTTCCAATTGTTACAATATCATTATAATTTAATTCAGTTGCTGTTGAAGTTACTAATGTTCCATTAACAATTAAATTATCAGTTTGTAAATTATGAATATTAGAAATATTACGGTTTTCATCAACAATCAATGCTTTATTTGCCTCTGCTATTCCTTTTGTTGTATCTAAATATGTTAATTCCTCTGATGATATTGACATTCCAGATAATTTATTTAATTCATTAGCAGTTACAGTAACAAGAGTGCCTCCTAATGATAATCCAGCATCTATTCCATTATGGTTTACAATATTTATTTTTTTTTCATTACCAGATGCAATTATATCTAAATGTCCAGAAGATGTTATATTGAAATTTATATTACTGTCAGGTACTGAACTATTGTTTAATATTAAACAATTACCAGATTCATTAGTTATTTCTAAATTAAATACTGTTGTTTGATAATATCCAATTGAGTCATTATATAATATTAAATTATTATTTCCATTCAAAGGCTGTGTAAGATTTGTTGCAGATGAAGACATTAGAAAAAAATTAATAGCACTGCTGATATATTAAATAAATATAATTTTTAGTTTATTAATTTAATATAGTATGATAATTTTTTTTCTAATAATTTTAACTTTGTATTTAATAATTTTATTTTAATTGTATTATTTTCTTTATTTATTATTTGTTTTAAAGCAGTAATATTATTATATAAATTCTTTTTTAATTCATTTTGTTCACTTTTTGATATATTATTTCTTTTTATATCTGTGTATAGATTATGTATATCTGTTTTAAATAATTTATTCATCATTATAATTTCATCTTTTAATTTATTTATTTCAATAATATTATTTTCTTTAATTTTATTTTTTAAATTTATATCAAATTGTTTTTTCTTTAATTCTTTTTCTTTTTGTAACTTTTCTAATATTTCTTTTTTTTTTAATTCTTTTTCTAATTCAAATTCTAATAATTCAGTTTTAAATTTATTATGTATAATTATATTTTCATTAATACAATCAAATTCTTTTATATTAAATGCATCAGCGCCTGCTTCATTTATTTTATTTTTTTGTTTAACCTTATAATCTAATATTTCATCATTATCTGTTTCATATAAATTATTAGAGTTATTTATATGGTATTGGTATAAAAATAACACTGATATAAAAAAGAAAATAATAAAATAAAATAATATTTCTATCTTCATTACTAATAATATTAATAATATTTTATTTTTATAATGTATTAAAAAATGCAAATAATGAGCCCCGTTTAAATGATTCAATAACTGAATTTATATTCTGACTTAGTAAAAATGTTATTATAATATTAAAAAACAATTGAGATTTTACAAATCTAAATTGTTTTGAAAATCCGGATTTATCTTCTTTATATTGTATACGTTTAGAATTAATTAAATGTGTTAAAAATTCTTTATCTCGGTCTGTTAATGATTGGTATGTTTTACATATATCAGTGTCGCTATATTCTATTATATAATTTTCAATTTCATTATATGATGTAATATGATTTTGTTGATATTCTAACTCTTTTTTATAATTTTTAATAAAATTATAAATAAAATAACAAATAATACATAATGTTGCTATATTTACGCATATTGAAATAATATTATATTTTTGTATTTCTTCTGATTCCTTTTCAGATGCAGTAATTACTGGATTTATATTAATCATACTCAATTTATAATTAAAATTATATTATAAATTATAATTAAATATGTTATACTATACTATATAAATTAAATTATAGAACTATGGATTTTTTAGATATTGATAACTATGATAATTTATTGCAAATTGCTAGAATTAATAAAGATATTCAAATTTTAACAAATGAAATTAATGATTTTGAAAAAAAGAAAAAAAGCAATATTCATTTCTTAAATATACAACGCGATTTCTTTAATGATACGATTCTTAGAAAAACTAATATACTTAAAAAATATAATTTTAAAATTATTCAAAATATATTATTTTTACACAATTTAAAATTAAAAAATGTAGAATTAAATGCTACTATTGATACCTATAATAATGATATAATACATACTCAATATAATATGACACACTTTTCAATTGATAGTTATTCAGATATTAATAAATCTTTTGAAAAATCATTATCTAAAATTAATTTATTATATAAACAATCAAATTTTGTCAAATTTGATTTTAATATTAATACCGATACCAATACTAATTTGAAATTTAAACAACTCCTTTCATTAGATACTAAATATTTATATATATTATTTAATTATATTACAAAATTTAATTTATTTTCAGATATACAATGTATAAACTTATTTAATGTAAATATTTATCAACATTTAATTCTAAAATTAAAATTAAATGTCGAAATTAAATGTTATTTAAAATTTAAAAAAAATAGTATTAAGAATATTTCTAAATATCAAAATAGTATCATTAAATCTAAATCTATCATTGAAAAAAATAATAAGCAAATAAATTTATTATATAAAAAAATTAAAAACTTTAAAAATAAATTTATTTATACGTTTAAAGACCTTAAAATGCAAGAATCTAATAATATTAAACTTCAAACTACTATGAACACTAATATTTGTGAACTTGATATTAGAATTGACATTAAGCAAAAAATGCTACAAAATTATAAAAATGAAATTGAAAATTACAATAATGCAATCTCTATTTTAAATGAAACAAAAGGACACAAAATAAATGCTAATGACGTATGCTCTATATGTTTAGAAAATATTAATTTAGGCATTACTACTGATTGTAAACATCATTTTCACTATGGTTGTATTAATTCATATATTTTTAATGTTATTCAAAATAGTAGTAAATTAGAATTTATGTGTCCAATTTGTAGACGACACATTTAAAATTTCTATTTAATTTAAATTTTATTTATTTTATTCATTATAATATACATTGAATTACTTTTTATTTTTTAGATTACATTTTATTAATTATTATGATTTGTACAAATAATTTAGACTCTATTAATAAAACATATAAATCTTGCGGATGTATTCTTACATCTGAATTAGATATTATCAACAATATTATTAATGATAAATATGTACAAATTTGCAAAAATCATTTATTATCAAATCGTTCTGATTATTTATTATCAAATTGTAATCAAATTGATAAACATTTATCAAATTCAGTTATCACTAATAGTAATAATGACTATTTGAGCAAAAATATTACTGAACCTTATTTAAATTTTGGAAAATATAGAAATAAAACATTCTCTTATGTTTTTAATATTGATAAATTATATTGTTATAATTTAGCATTTTGGAATCAAAATTCTAAAAAATGTAAACATATTAATATTCAACAATTTATTAATTTTATTAAAACACAAATTAATGTTTAATTAATTTTATTTTAAATATTTATTTATTTAATTATTACATTTACATACTAATGATTTATTATAGTACTGCTAAAACATTTATTAATTCTTATAAAACACATTCTATTCATAATCAATCATATATTCGTCTTGAAATTCAATTATCTGAATTGCTCTCTAAATATAATATTGAAAAAAATAAAAATAAACGTCTAATCTCTATTATTTATAATCAAGAAAAATTAATTTCTAACTTAAATTCTGAGATTTTAAAACTTCAAAAATCAAATTCTATTCTAACATTTGAAAATTTACAAAAATCTAGATTTATTAATATTAATCTCTTTTCTAAAAAATGAATTGGGATGAATATTTTATAAATATTGCTAAAATTGTCTCTTTAAAATCAAAAGATACTAAAAAACAAGTCGGTTGTGTTTTAGTATCTTTTGATAACAACCGTATCATTTCTACTGGATATAATGGGTTACCTCACGGAGTTAATGACAATATTGATTGGGATAATCGTGAATTAGTTCATTCTATGATTATACACGCTGAAATGAATTGTATTATTTATGCTAATAATAAATACGAAAATTCTATTTTATATTCAACATTAAGTCCTTGTAAAGATTGTATTAAAATTATCGCAGCCGCACAAATTAAAAAAATTATATATTTAGACGAATACAAAGATTTACATATTTCAAAACAATTATGTGATTTATTTAATATTGAATTAACACAATTTAAATAATTTTTTTTTGACTGTGTTTTAAAATTTATTTTTGATCATAAACATTTTCAGCGCGAGGTGCCGACGGCAAAATCCCCTTCCGATTTTACGGAGTTTTCGGCCAAATTGAAATATAAAGCGTAAATGCTATAAACTCGTTTATATGAACGGCTAATCTCCCGTAAAAACGGCCAAATGCTCCGTAAAAGCGACCAAAACGCCGTAAAATGATTTCTAAGTTATAATTATAGGATTTAAGAAATAATATTTATTTTTAGTAAATTTAATAAAAAATAAAACTAATTAGTTAATAGAATTAATTAGTTTTGTATTTATCATAAATGCTTTTTAACTCTGCTGATAACTTCTTAACATTTAAATTCTTTTTATCTTTTATTTTAATGTCTAAATACTTTAAAATCGTATTATTAATTTCTTTATTAAATTTATTATCTAAATTTGTTAAATGCATCATTGAATCGCAATGCTCACTTAATATTTCATTTTCTTGTAAATTTTGAGTAAATAAATTTTGTTTATTAGTTGTAACTACATTAAATACATCACTAATTAAATTATTACATTCAACTTCATTCATTTCTGTTAAAGTCTGTTTATTCATTTTATCAATATCTTCAATGCTATTATAGATACTTTGAATTGTAATTACATTTTCTTGGATTGCACCAATTACAATATAATCTTTAATTTTAAAATCAGTATTAATTTTTTTTCTACAAAATGATGAAATAGATTTGCTAATTTCTTCTAACTGGCAATAGCGTAGAACTAAATGAAAATTATTATTTTTTTGTAATTTATAAATAATTAATACTTTTGTTTTAGAAACATTATTATTAAATG
>JACCDV010120956.1_pt1 | contig 33467 bp, 26 predicted proteins | sample 7446131 | NCBI WGS metagenome assembly JACCDV01 (sample SAMN15323448, study PRJNA562643) | freshwater metagenome | isolation source: river surface water | place: USA:Blue River Watershed | collected 2017-08-17
CAATCCCAATTTCTTTCCCACTCTAATCTTTCTGCAGATTTATACCTTTCGTGGCTTCCACTTGTAGAGTGGCCTTGAGGCTGTGTCACTTCTTTAACATGAAATACAACAGGTGTATGGGTTGCACGCGTATAAGCAATCCCTTCTTCAAAGGTTTCACAAAGTGCCGCATAATCCCATCCGTTTACTGTAAATATTTTAATCCCATTGGTGCCTGGTTTTTTTTCAAATCCAGCCAATACTTCTGATATAGATCCTTTAGTTGTTTGTAATTCTGTTGGTACAGAAATGCCATATCCATCGTCATATACAATTACTGCCAATGGCACTTGTAATACACCTGCTGCATTGATGGTTTCCCAAAAATGTCCTTCGGATGTACTTGCATCACCAATGGTACAAAAACAAACTTCATTACCCTCATTGGTTAATCCAGCAAATGCAGGATCGGGATTTGCATTTCTAAAAAATTTAGAGCCTAGTGCCAATCCAAGTCCTCTTACCATTTGTCCTGCTGTAGGTGCGATATCTGAGGATACATTAAAACTATCTGCTAGTGGTAACCAGTCCCCTTTTTCATTTACAAACGGCGTGCTAAAATGCGAGTTCATGTTTCGACCACCACTATAGGGATCGTTTTCAACATCGGCATATAACTGCGCAAAATAATCTACTATATTAGATGTACCTAATGCAAACATTAAAGTTTGGTCACGATAATAACCGCTTCTAAAATCACCTTTTTGAAAAAATTTTGCAAGCGCTACCTGTGCGATTTCTTTACCATCGCCGAAGATGCCAAATTTGGCCTTGCCTGTCAATACCTCACGTCTACCCAACAAACTCACTTCTCTACTTGCAAGTGCAGTTCGGTAGTCCTCTAAAACAGTTTTTCGAAATGCTTCAAACGATAGCATGTCCTGATTAGATACAGCTTCTAAGTTGGATTCCATGCAACAAAAATAGGGGTCAAAATGCAATAAAAATCAAGAAAGAGATAAAATCAGTTAATTATCGAAATTTCAATAATTTAGAGCAGCTTTTAACCAATTACCCAATAAATTAATATACCTATGAAGTACATTTTTACACTCAGTTTTTCACTTGTCGCTTTATTTTGTTCAGCTCAATCCGGAATTAAATTTGATAAAGCTGCACATAATTTTGGGAAAATCGCTAAGGGGGTTCATAAGTCTGTCATCTTTACTTACACCAATACAGATGCAAGACCTGCAGTGATCGAATTTGCCAATGCTGAATGTGGATGTACCCAACCAGAATACGATCAGAAGCCAATTTTAAAAGGGCAAAAAGGAAGCATTAAAGTCACCTATACTTCGCCTGCTGTTGGTGCATTCAGAAAGAAAGTAAATATAAAATTTGCTGGACAAAAATTACCAGCGGAATTAACTATCGAAGGAGAAGTAATTCAGAAATAATAATGAGAATTAAATAGCAATCGTCAGTAGACAGATTTTCAGATCTATTGAATGGATTATAAAAAAAATGCCCTCCGAAACCGGAGGGCATTTTATCTTAAAGGGGTTGATCAATTAGTCAACATCCCAGAAAATTTTAGTAGCTAACACATCAATTGTTCCTTGTGCTTTTACATTCTCACCATTAGAACCTAATTCAGTTCCAGGGTAGAATAAACGTGTAGGACGAGTTGATGCAGAACCAACAAAGTTGATAGATTGAGGCGTTACTGGGAAACCAGATTTACGATACTCAGACCATGCTTCTAAACCATTGAAGTTTGCAAGCGCTAACCATTTTTGGTAAGCAATCGCATTCAATTTATTAGTAGATGCAGCAAAATCAACTAAATCAACACCACTCGTTAACAAACGAGCTGCGTCAGATGAAGCTGCTCCTAATGCTCTGTATGACTCAGTCACACCAGCATCGAAATAAGATTGTGCTGATCCAGTTAATGTAACACTTGCACCATAGCGTTGTTTAGCTTCAGCTAAGTTCATTTGAACTTCTGCTGCAGTCATCAATACCATTGGTTTGTTGTATACACCTCTCACTAATACAGATGGGCCAGGTGCAGATGTAACTGCTGGTAAATAACCAGAGCTAGATCCTAATGGCACACCAACATAGTTGTCAGCAATTTCAGGCTTAGCGCTCACGCCAGGAGTAGAAGTACTCTCATTACCAATTGCATATGCAATACGCTTCATACGAGTTGTATCACCTGTAGACTTTAAAGTATTGATCAAGAAAGCAGTGTTTCTTGGCCAGTTATTAAAGGCTCTTCTAGCATTGGTCTCACTATAACCATATCTGTCATAGAAAGGATTGATCTGACCTGCTGACGGATTGTAACCAGGGTTTACACCTACTTCTGCTCCAGTGATGAAGCCAGAACCTTCTGCTACAATCTTATTGATTTCAGCAGTGATGTATGCATCTCTACCAGCCACTTTAGATTGACGCATTAGAATACGCAATTTTAAAGAGTTGGCAAATTTGATCCAGCTTGTAGTGTTTCCTTTGAATACAAAGTCTGCACCTGCAGCAGAACTAGAGAATGCGTTTGCTTTCAAATCTTTAATGCCATCGTCTAATAAAGCAATTAAACCTTCATAGACCGCTTTTTGGTCATCAAATTTTGGTGCTAAAGCGCCTACTCCTTTTAATGCATCAGAGAAAGGGATGTTGCCGTATAAGTCAACTAATTTTTGGAAATTAAATGCTTTCATCACTTTAGCTGGACCTTTTAAAAAGTCTTGGCTGTTTGTTGTTGCATTATCAATAACATATTGATAATCATTCAGATTATCATACGTATCATCCCAATAGTTGAAATCACCGTTGGTGAAATTGTAAGCAAACAAAGTTGTACTAATGATATAACCATTAGACTGAGACCATTGACCAGCCCAAACCATACCAGTTTCATTAGGAGAAACCATGTTGGCTGCACTAGTATTTAATGCGTTTGCGAAAACGAATGCTGGCGTTGCAGTTGGTAAAGAGTTCGGGTTGGTATTGACATCTAAAAAGTCTTTTTTACAACCTGTTCCTACAATGACCAAAAACGCGGCGATATATATTTTGTAAAGTTTCATATATGTTGTTTTAGTTATTGGTGATTAAAAAACAAAGTTTACGTTGAAACCATATTGACGTACAGGAGGTGTTTGCAACGTATTGCTAATACCTAATCCGTTACCACTTGTGTAACTAAATTCTGGGTCAGTAAATTGGTTTTTCTTGTCAACAATTGTAAATAAGTTTCTTCCGTAAAGTGCCACATTAGCACCACTGAAGATCTTAGATTTCTTTACCAAACTAGCTGGTAAATTGTAAGACAAGTTCAAGTCTCTTAATTTGATGAACCATCCTGGTGTTACGAAGTTCTCTGCAATTTGACGGTAGTTGTTTACCCAAAGTGCATACTCTGGTTCACGAACATACACGCTTGTGTTTTTAACATCCGCACCTGTTGCAGGATCGATATAATAAGAATTAGGATAGATATGCTCTGTTCTGTTTGAAGTCCAAGCACCAGATCCAGTAAATGTCATTTGACGACCTAAGTCAGAGTAAATAACATTACCACCACGGTATTCAAAGTTGAACGATAAACGGAAGTCGCTATATGAGAAAGAAGATCCTAAACCTACCATATGGCGAGGTAAAGTACTTCCACGCTCAGTTAAAGCAGTATTCTGAACTGGGTAACCAGTTGTAGGACTTACTCTTCTTGCGCCAGAACCATCTGTTGCATAATAATAACCAGTTGTTTTCAATACAGGGAAACGTTGTCCTAAGATTACGTTTGTTGTTGCATAGCTATAACCACCATAAGCAAATTGAGTAATACCTGGATATAAACTTTCAACTTTGTTGTCGTTGTAAGAATACTTCACATTTAAATCCCACTTGATTTTAGTTTCACGTAATAATTGAACTTTTAAATCTGCTTCATAACCAAAGTTTTTAACTTCACCAACGTTGATTAACAAGTTAGAGAAACCAGTTGAGTTAGGTATTTTTACAGTTAACACCTGACCCACTGAACTTTGATCATAAAAAGAAACATCTAAATTCACTCTGTTCTTAAACATAGATAACTCAGCACCAAATTCCAATGCAGTTACAAACTCAGGCTTTAAATCAGCATCTGGTAAAGTATTACCAACTGATAAACCTACGTTGTTTCCATAAGGGAAGTTCGCACCATTGTTATAAGCTAAGTCTAATCCATACAAAGGAATATTATCGTTACCATTCTTATTGTAAGAAGTACGCAATTTAGCATAGTTCAATACATTGCTCTTTAATGAAGGGAAGGCATCTGTTAAAATAAATGACAACGCAGCTCCATAATACAAGTAAGAATATTGATTTGCAGATCTTGTTTGTTTGAAGAAACGAGAAGTGGCATCATAACGAGCAGTTAAGTTTAAGTTCAAATAGTCCATGTTCTTTAAGTTGGTATTTAAATCCGCATAGTAACCAAACTTGCGCTCAGTTGTATTGGATTCACCACCACCTAAAATACCTTGTCTATTTGAAACATTGTATACATCTGGTACTACAATTGAACTAGAAGACACGTTGATATTTTTTGTATAACGTTGGTAGATACTATAACCTAAAGTCAATTTGTTTTCTACATTCGCAATATCTTTTTGGATACGTGCTTGAAATTCATTGTTGACAACATTCTCTGTAGAAGAATAATCAGCAACAGAACCTAATACATCAGAGATAGCGCGGTAAATTCCTGGGTAGTCGTCATCATGACCCCACTCTGCAGGAATGTATGCATCGTTTTTTGCCCAATCAGAATAAGTGAACTTCTCTACTGTGTTTTTACCAGTACGAGAGTTATTCATAATACCTAATCTGTTGTACAATTGCATCCAAGGACGTACCTTATATGTTACATCAAAGCTACCAGAGAAGTTAGCGTCTTTGTATCTTAGACGGTTGATATCCTTATTAAAATAAGGATTATTATAATAGTCATTATAATAACCATTTGGATTCGCAAACTTATTTGTTCTCCAATCTCTCATCGTGGTTAAATCAACCCATGATGCAGTATTGATGATATCATTTTGGAAATCTGATCCAGTTCTGTCATAAGCAATCTGAGTGTATGCAGCATTAAAAGTAGTAGATAAATTACCATACTCTTTTGTAGACTTCACACGAACACCAGTTCTATCACTAATGTCACCAGGAACGATACCATTGATTTTTTGGTTTTCAACAGACAAGTAGTAACTACTTGTTTCATCTCCACCTTGGAAACTAGCTTGGTTATTTGTAGAAACACCAATGTCAAAACTTCTCTTACGAACATTTGCAACATCAGAGTAAGGCACTACTAAACTGCTTCCATCTTCTAATACACGACCAGCTATACGTTTACTGCCATCATATTTGTCACCAAATTGTTGGTTCTCGTAAGGACGCCAGTTTTGCTTAGAACGATTAACAGCACTTGGATCATAACCTGCACCACCAAAATTAATTGGGTAGTACTGAGATCCAGAACCATATTCATTTTGGAAATCAGGCAAGAAGCTGATTTCTTCAAAGTTAGTAGAGTTAGAATACTGCACTTTTAATTTACCTTTTGATCCTTGCTTAGTGGTGATGACTAAAGCACCATTCACACCTGCAGAACCATACAATGTAGCCGCTTGTCCACCTTTTAAGATAGAAACGTTATCTACATCATTCGGGTTGATGGTTGCTAAAGCAGTTGAGGTAGTTTGCATACCATCAATTACAACTAAAGCTTCGTTATTACCAGTTAATGAACGGTAACCACGTAATACCACTTTCACAGCAGGATCAACGCTATTGTTTACAGTATAAACAGCTAAACCAGAAACCTTACCCGCAAGGGCTTGAGTTAACTGAGGAGAGCGTCCTACGTTAATTTCATCGTTAGATACTTTTGAGTAAGCGTAACCAATTTCTTTGGATTTCTTACGAATACCTTGAGCGGTAACTACTACATTTTCAAGATCTTCAACCTGGCGTTTCAAAACGATATCCATAGTTGTAGCACTTGCCGTCACTTCTGAAGAAGCGAATCCAGTTGCACTAACTACTAAACTTGCGTTTGGAGCTGCACTAATCTTGAAGTTACCTTTTTCGTCAGCTACTACAGCTGAAGCTTGACCCTTTACTTTAACTGATGCGTAAGCTACTGCAGCGCCTTTGTCATCCTTAACCGTACCGGTTACTGGACGAACTTGGGCATTAGCAACAGCCAATACAAATACAGCTAAGAAGAGCGAGAATAGAATTTTCTTCATATGCTTTTTGTTTTACTTAAGCATTCAAGTTATGAAAAAAACCTAAACATAGTTAACAATTACTTAACAATATGGATAGTTTCCATCTAGATTTGTTATATAATTAGGTACTAAAATGCCATTTAGACTTATATACATTATAATATTTTTATATTTATTTAAAATTAATTTATAAGTTTCCTTTATAATGAGCATAAAAAATTAGAATATCTGTGAAATGCTCCTAGTTGCTAAAATTAAGTTTATTAATAAATTTCATTTATAACGCACATAAAAAAAGAGCATATCTGTGATATGCTCTTTTTTTATGTTCAAATGGTTTGATGAATTGATTTATGGATCAACTACCTCTAGAACCACCTGTTTTAATTGGTTTTTTACTTGCACCAGATGACTTGGTGTTTGCTTTAGCAATAAACTTTGAACTACCCCCTGCTTGCACATTTGTTTTTGCATTTGAGGCTGTTTTTTTGTCTGCTATTTTTTTATTGATTGCGAATCCCATATAGGTTGTATTTGATTCAAAAATAAGATTAAAATTTTACTTGCGCACTAAATCATAAGAGGCCTTTATTAATTCTTGCACCAATGATGGGCTTAGTCTTGCATTTAAAACTAAGGTATTCCAATGCTTTTTGTTCATGTGAAAACCTGGTAAGATATTATCGGGGTAGGCTTCTCTTAATTCTATGGATTGATCTGGGTCTGTCTTGACATTGATTCTAGGGGGGATGTCATCTAGGGAGATAAGCAGAAACATTTTCCCCTTTATCTTATACACTATATATTCCGGGCCAAATGGCTGACATTCTTCGACATCGTCAAAGCTTAAGCATAAATCTCTTACCCATTCGACATGCATGTTTCTATCGTTTTTAAACATTCTGAATTAAATTCTTAACAGACCTGCTTTATGCAATGTATTGATTGGTTTGTTGTCCCAAAACAAATCAAAATCCTCCAATCCTGCAGCTAAATAATCTGCTTTGATATCCGACAAAGCCATTCCTGAATTGGATTGCACATTTATCTTTTCTAATAACTGAATCAACCAAGTTCCCTTTTGAGGTTCTACATGAATTGAAATCGTATTTTGATTGGTTTCAAAACATAGGTTCATCTCGGCCCACTTACTGCCCTTCTTGGAACGTTGCGTTATTGAATGTATAGGCATTAAACCAATCCAAATTGCTTTATAATTAGCAGCGCTAATTTCTACAGCATCCAACTGTGTTTGGATGTAATTTGGTGCAATACTTGTTTTTGGAATTTTAAATTCAAACCATTTTTGTAATGGGAAATCATAACAAGCACCATGCATATAGTTTAGGATGGCTTTTTTTAAACCATACCCAAAAATTTCGTGATTGGCTCCAGTAGCATCAATATGGGTAATGTCATTGTTTGCAAAACTGCCTACTGTATCGGATACTTTTTTTACTTTATATTTTTCGGGCGTTAAACCTACAGGACTATGTGCCGTCATGGTAAACAAATGCCAGAAGGCAGATTTTAAAACTCCTGTTTCAAATAACTGACGCACCATTTCTAAGGAGTCCACCGTTTCTTGTACAGTTTGAGTAGGAAAACCATACATCAAATAAGCATGTACCATGATACCCGCGTCATTAAAATGTTTGCTTACGCGCGCAACCTGTGCCACTGTAATTCCTTTTTGTATCAAATCAAGCAATCTATCCGATGCCACTTCTAGTCCTCCACTCACTGCAATGCATCCAGATGCTTTTAATAAAAGACAAAGATCCTTTGTAAAACTTTTTTCAAAACGTACATTGGCCCACCAACTTACCACTAGTTTGCGTTTTATAATTTCAATTGCCAAAGCTTTCATCAATGCAGGTGGTGCAGCTTCGTCCACAAAGTGAAAACCGTTTTGTCCAGTTTGTGCGATCATTAATTCCATTCTATCCGCCAATAAACTAGCTGTAGCTGGCTCATATGTTTTGATATAGTCCAAAGAGATATCACAGAAAGTACATTTACCCCAATAGCATCCATGTGCCATAGTTAATTTATTCCATCTTCCATCGCTCCATAAACTGTGCATAGGATTCACCAATTCAATCACAGAAATATATTGATCCAATAACAAACCTTCATAGTCAGGTGTACCTAATTGATGTTGCTTATAGTCTGGATAAATTGATTCATTGATATAAGTAACTACCCCATTCAATAATGTGAAGCATCGCTTTAAATCGTGCACTTCTTTTTTACCTTCAATATGGTCAATTAATATTTCGATAGGTGCTTCTCCGTCATCCAACGTAATAAAATCATAAAATTCAAAAACCCTTGGATCAGACAAAGAACGAAGCTCTGTATTTGCAAAGCCCCCACCCATGGCTACTTTAATAGTTGGATGATGCTGCTTTAACCACTGACCACACCTTAGAGAGGTATATAAATTACCAGGGAAAGGCACAGATATACAAACTAATTTTGGTTGAACATTTTGAATATGCTTTTCAAAAATGTCTAATAAAATAGTATCTAAAAATGTTGGAGGCGTGTTAAGTGCAGCGTACAATTCATCAAATGAATTTGCAGAGCGACCAAGACTTTCCGCATAACGGCTGAATCCAAAATAAGGATCGATTGTCTCCTTGATCAAATTACCCAAATCCTCTAAATACATGGTGGCGATATGCTTCGCCTTATCTTGCTTACCCATTGCTCCAAATGCCCAATCTAAATCGTCCATTTGATCAAACGCATCCCCTTCTGGCAAAAAAGTTCGAGAACAAATTAAATGTGCAATGGTATCTAGCTTACCCTGTAAGAATAAAATAACCTGATCGATCGTATTGATATAGTTATTTTCTAGCGCTAGTATTCGTTGACAGTTTGCATTCAGCTCCCATTCTTTGGATCGAATGGCTTGAAATAGTTTGGTTAAGCCTGCTTTGTTAAAAAGCGCTAAAGTGACTTCGATCCCCAGATCTGCTTGTACACTTGGAATACCTTTGGTGTTTAAAAACCCTTTGATATAAGCCGTTGCTGGATAGGGCGTATTTAATTGAGTAAATGGTGGCGTAATTAAAAATACAGGTGATGACATAAAGTTATTTTACCGTCTTCATTTGTATTATATCTACAATAAACGCAAATGCCATCGAGAAATAAATATACCCTTTTGGTATGGACAGATGAAAGCCTTCTGCAATCAATGATAATCCAATCATCATCAAAAAGCTTAATGCCAATATTTTAAAGGAAGGATGTTTTTTAATAAAAAAACTAATAGGCTGTGATGCAAAAATCATAATCACTACAGCTACAATAACAGATGTATACATGACCCAAAGCTCCTGTGCCATCCCTATGGCAGTGATGATAGAATCTATTGAAAAAACCAAGTCTAATAAAATGATCTCTAATAAAAGTTGTTTAAAGCTGCTAGTTTTTGGAACTACTGGCTGATCGCTATTATTTGCTAATTCTGTTTTATGGTAAATTTCGACAGTGCTTTTATAAATTAGGAAAAGACCGCCTGCAATTAAGATCAACCCTTTGCCAGAAAAATGAATATCAAATAAGGTAAATAATTCTTGGTCTAACTTTAAAATCCAAGAAATCAAGGTTAATAAAATAAGGCGCATGACCATGGCTAAACCTAATCCCCAATACCTTAATTTATTTCTTTGACTATCCGGTAATTTATCGGATAAAATAGAAATGAAAATGACATTGTCTATTCCTAAAATAACTTCTAAAGAAATTAAGGAAATTAATGGAATGATTGCGTCTAGCATAGCTGTAAATTAGTCGTACAAATATATGCTGGTTACACAGGATATAAAAATTATACCCTATAAAATGATTCATCTACTCCAAAGAAGGCATAAGATTCTCCTATTCTAGCGCTTAAACTAGTCTTTGTGGATTTTACTATTTTGCTTAAATTTATATCAACGAATAGATTAACAATAAATTGAAATAAAATGAACTTTTTAAATTTATTTTCTTGGTTCACCATCTTTTTTGGACTTTTAACCGCACCTAAATTAAATACTAGTCAACATGCGGATCCAACACCAAAGTTTAAATTAATTCCTGCACCAAAAATTACATTCAATTCTTTTGTGGATTGTAATATGGCAGAAGTTTGGATTGGCGATACGTTTAGAATCTTCCCTGGCAAGTATGGAGAAGACCCATTATGGGGTTACGCAAAAGATTTAAAGTATTCAGATGGTGAGAATGCAGAAGTAGTTTTTAAAAATCCTGCTAGTAAGTTTTTTAATCCTGTCATGCCTAAAAATGCACCGATTGGTCAAAAAGGATTGCATGGGGCTGTATGGTTTGAAACTGTATATCAAGATTCAAAAGATGTGAGTGGTAAAACATTGTATGGCATTTATCATAACGAAAATTATCCTAGCACTTTGCCATATGATTACATTAGCAAGGAAGGATACAAAAATATACTTTGGCCGCAAGGTTTAACTGGCCCAGAAAGTCCTGCAGCTGTTTGCAGAATTGGTGTAATGAAATCGGTAGATGGAGGAAAAAGCTGGGATAACAGAGGAATTTTTATTGAAGATTATGATCCAAGGATGATTAGAAAGCCATTTAATACTTCAAATACTTTTGCAGGTGGTGTTGGCGATCCTTCTGCGGTTGCAAGTGGAGATTATTTGTATTTATTTTATGGAGAGTACGGTTATCCTGGTATATATGATGAAAAAACTTATAAGGCACAAAAAGAGTGGAGCGGTCAGTGCATTAGTATAGCTCGCATAGCATTAAAAGATCTTGATAACCCAGTTGGAAAAGCAAAAAGGTGGGATGGCAAATCCTTCTCTGTTGCTTATGATAGTTATGGGGTGCCAGTTCGATCATTACAAATTCCAATCAATGAAGGAGGTGGTGGCGCTTCATCACCCACAGGTGGATTTCATTGGGGACCATCGGTTAGTTGGAATACTTATTTGAATTGTTGGGTAATGATGATGGGTAAGGTAGAAGGAAGATCATGGCAAGGGGATAAAATCTATATCTCATTTAATAAGCATAAAGACTTAGGTGCTGGAAACAATAGCCAGGATTGGTCAAAGCCTGAATTGGTTTTTCAGAAACCAGGTTATATATTATGGTACCCTTCCTTACAACCATTAAATGACCCGAATGATATTAAGGAAAGGTACACATCTGTTAAACTTGGAAAGCGGGCACGATTTTTTGTCAAAAGAATAAAACCAGGTGACGACGAATACGCGTCAGAGCATTTTATTGAATTTGAAAAGTAATTAAACTACTTAGTATCATCATAGCCGAACTTTTGATTCAAAGCAAATACTGCTTCTGCAGAAAAGTCGTTCTTATGAATCAATTCAAGTTGTCCATTGATCAAACCTTTTTTAGTAGGTAATAATTTTGAATTATTCTCAAAAATAGTATTGGCCTCTGCTTGATCTGATTTGCCAATTTGATTAATTGCGGTTATAACATCTTCCATCTGATGAATAACAGATAAAATTTGATTTGGAATCCAAGATGTAATTGGCGTGCCTCCTGTTGCCATCGCATACTTCGTATTGGCCATGATGTATTTTTGAACAAACTGCCAATGTCCATTTCTGAAATGATAAATTTCTTCTAAAATGCCTAATAAATAACAAAGTCCAGTGACATCTTTGTTCTCTACTAGTTTACCCATCAAACCTTTTGGATGTAATGTCTTCATTGAATTTTCAAGGTCTTTGAAAAAGTCTTGCACACAGGTTGGACGGTATAATCTAAGGTCTAATAAATACTTTGTGAGTTCATTTTCTGGATAATAAAAGATCACCCCAGAAAAAATATCTTGCATAGGAATAATGTCGTCTTGCGCACCAGTTTGTCCTCTAAATGCTTTAGGTTCATCCCATACATTTTCATACACCACACCATCGCCAAACAATTCCGTATTGCCTTTAACACCCATTATAAAAATTCTAAAGTCATTGTAACGTTGCCATCTTGAAGCCTTCCACATCTCTTTTCTGCGCTCGTTCATTTGCTTCATCGTGGACCAATTCTTTTCAAGCAAATCACCAACTGATTTTGCTCCACCATCCAAAGCCTGAATGGTCTGCATCACAGTGCCAACTAAATTGGCCGAAAAACGATTGATGTCTACATGTAACATAATAAAACCAACCTCATCCGGTTGTCCAGAAAAACGGTTACACATTGTAATATTTTCCCAATTTAAATCACCAGCCTTGTCCAGCTTTTGATAATTACCAAGTGAATAAGCATAGTGATAATCCAACCATGCAAACACATTTAATTTATCAGCTACTTTGCAAAATGGCTGTGCAATATTTGCAGGTAAAAAATTTCTAGCTTTTCCGTATTTGCCATCTTTTCTAAATTGTTGGAATGAAGGCTCTAATAAATAAGCTGATGCTAAAAAACTATACGATCTAAATAAGGCTTGTAAAACAAAAATGTCTTCCTCTTTTTCTACAGTATCTAAATGATTTTTAATAGCTAATGTCGGTGCAACAATCCCATCCTCGGTATTTAAATAGCCAAACTCGTTTTCATTTAACACAACTGGCATATTGTCCAAAACTGCTTGTAAATCGGCGTAAACACTTGGTAATTTTACCATCGGCGCTTTTACTGGAAGAAATCCATGCGCTGCACTCACATTAAAAAAGCCATCACTGTAATTAGATAAAATAGACATAAATGATTGTTTAAAATTAATCGAAGATAAATAAAAAATTATAGTTTAATTGGTTGGAGCTTGAGGTCCTTTTCTCATTGCTTTTACTTGAGTTGGCCATTGAATAGGCTGTCCAGTTAGCTTATTGGTGCCTAAATCTACTTTGTCTCTTGGGAAAGTGGCGTTGTCCTCGCAAGCCATGTATACCAACATTGCAGTAAGCATTGCATTGTTCTTTAAATCATCGAAAATGATTTTATCATAGGTATCTCTGTTAGTATGCCAAGTATAATTAAAGTAAGACCAATTTAATGCACCTAAAGAAAAACCTGGCGCGCCTACTGCAATAAATGAAGCATGATCACTTCCTCCTCCACCCGGTGATCCAGGAAAGGTTGTTTTAATAGAATCTTTTATGTTACTTGGCACTGCAGCTAGCCATCTTGTAATAAAATCACTGGCATATTTAAATCCTTGTCCAGAAATATTGACGATTCTACCTGTGCCATTGTCTTGGTTGAATAATGCTTGTAATTTACTTACCACTTCTGGATGATCTTCCACAAATGCTCTTGAACCATTTAAGCCTTGCTCCTCACTACCCCAATGTCCTACTAAAATAGTACGCTTAGGATTCGGATATACTAGCTTTAAAATACGCATTGCTTCCATCATCGTCAAAGTTCCAGTGCCATTATCTGTTGCACCCTGTCCAGCATCCCAAGAATCGAAATGCGCAGAAAGCATCACATACTCATCGGGTTTTTCGGTGCCTTTAATTTCTGCAATGGTATTAAAGTTTGGAACAGTCCCTAAATCTTTAGAATCTGTTTGAATGCTAATGATTGGATTGTCTCCAGATTCTACTAAACGATATAAAGTGCCATAATCTTCTAAGGCAATATCCACCGTTGGAATTTTTGTAGTGTATGCGTTAAATATTTTATCTACGCCAAAACCGTTGGACCAGTTATTGGTTAAGATACCTAATGCTCCTGCTTTTTCTAAAACAATAGGCAGCATTCTTGATGAATATCCCGTTTTACTTAAGCGTTTACGCCAAGCATCCGTCATTTCGGTGCGTTCTTTTTTTAATTTATCAAAAGACTCTTTTGTTGCAAATTGTTGCCAGTTATCATCTGGTCTTCCAGTTGGTTGATTCATAGAAATCATGACAAACTTCCCTTTCACATTAGGCAACCAATTGACAAAAGCCATTGAGTCTGCCACATCAGGTATGATTACAATTTCTGCTTTAATTGCTTTTCCTTTTGTAGATGGACTCCAAGACAATTGAGTTCCTTCTAAACTTTTTACTCTTGGAGATAGCATATCTATATGTGTGATACCACGCTCCCATCCTTTCCACTCACCCCACTGCTCGTTACGTGCGTTAATACCCCAACTAGCATATTTATTAACTGCCCATTCGTTGGCCTTTTTCATTTGAGGGGTACCCACAAGTCTTGGCCCTATCCCATCTAATAACTCGTGTGCCAATGTTTGCAATTGGGAGTTTTTGGTTTCTTCCTGTACTATCTTTTCGATGACTGTTTGTGCAGTTAGATTATTCGTTGTAAAAAAACAGATAAGGATTAAAAACTTAGTAATAGATTTTGAATATCTAAAATGTAGCACTTGTATTTTTTTCATTTATATCGATTTATTTGATAGTATTTAATTTAATTGGAAAATTTAAAGGGTCTTGTGAGTTTTGATTACGCACTTGGTATAAATTCTCCTCTATTTGGGCCAATATTTCTCCAGTTCATTCCCTTTAATGTGGAATCACTGGTTTGAGCTTGGCTATAATGCATAGCAAAAGAAGCTAATAGTATAAAAGTAAAACGTGTTAGGACTTTCATAGAATGTATTTATGAGTGTCCTGTAATTTACAATAAATTCTAAATAATTGACCGCAATCAATCTGTTTAATTTACTTGTCTAAAGAGTACTTTATCTGCATAAAAGGTTCCAAAAGGTATAAGTGAAGCTATAAATGCCATAAACATCTTGAATATGTTCCAACGATGTAAAAATGATACTTGAATTAGTAATACAATATAAAGTACAAAAAGAATTCCATGAGCCAAACCAACAATATAATTAGGCTGTGGCATTGCAAATTTATATTTTAAAATCATTGTAAATCCTAAAAGTAAATACGAACAACCTTCAATAAATGCAACAATTCGTAATCTTCCTAATGCCGTTTTTAATAATTGATTTACCATTTAATTTTATATTAAGTACTATTTAAATAAACAGATTCGTAATTTTAAAAATTACCGATTCGTAAAAGTACGAATAACAGCATTATATTGAGTAAACTTATGATAGATCTTAAAGCCGGAATATATATCAAAAGCACTGCCGCGTTAATTGGCAGTTTCTTTGAGGATACAACCATTCTGCTTGTTGAACACAATGAAGCAGGAAGTACAGGGTTTGTAACCAATAAACCTTTTGGAAAGTCACTGAATGATCTACTTGAATTTAATCACGCTAAACCATTCCCACTCATGGATGGCGGCCCTGTAGATAGGGAACACCTCTTTGTATTGCACAAACGACCCGATCTCATTGAAGGGGGCAAACAATTAACCGATGGTCTTTACTTAGGAGGCAATATGGAGCAAGTAATTGAAGCCATCAATACAAGTAGTGCCAGTGATCAACAAATTCAACTTTTTATTGGCTATTGCGGATGGGATATAGGAGAATTGGAAGCGGAACTAGAAGAAGGAAGCTGGACGGCCAGTTGAATTCAACAAAAAATCCGTAATAAAGATTCACTATTAAATTTAGTTCGTCTTTATTACAGATTTAATTTTTGGAGGAAAGATAAATTAGGTCTTATTCTTTAACTAAGAATGGAATTTTACCATCCGTTATAATAATTTTGGTGTTAGGAGATTTACTTAATTTGTCAAAAGCGTCAATACTTCTCATTTTAAGAATTTCTGCCGTCAAACCTTGTGCCTGGATCAATTGTGCATCTCTTGCCCCTGTTGCTTCTATAATTTTTCTTGAAGCTTCAAGTTTTTCTTGTTGGAGCACAAATTCCATTCGCATTGCATCCTGTTCAGCTCTTAGTTTTTGTTCAATAGAAGAAGCTAGTCCAGCTGGTAAAGAGATGCTTTTCATTAATACATTTTCTACTATCATTCCACTACCTTGTAAATTCTCATTCATTTTCTTAAAAATCGCATTTTCAATATCAGCTCTTTTCCCAGAGTGCATATCTTTTGCAAAATATTGCGCACAAATATCAGATGAAGCAGATCTGAAAATAGCAGTTATAATTGGAGCATAATCGGTTCCATATTGAGTAATTAGTTGCTTAAACTTTGTATTATCAATATGATATAAAATACTAATGTCAGCTTGGACACTTAAGCCTTCCTTACTTGGTAGATTTAAAGCGAGTAATAAGTTATTAGTTTGGGTAGATGTTCTAACTACTCGAGAAAGAAAAGGATTATAGCCAATCAAACCAGATGTTATAGGCTCTCCTTTAAGTTTACCTAAAGTTTGTCTAATACCAACTTCTCCAGGTTGAATCACTGCACATTGAGCAAATAAAAAAGGAATACACAGCAAAATAAGTTTTTTCATAAATAATGTTTTTTATGATAAAACAATATTCATTTCAAAGAGTTCATAAAAATTTGTTAATCAGATTAAAATTATCATTTAAATTTTTTATAAATAATATAAATGAATATTGATTTGCAAGTAGCTTTATTTTCTCTGTCTACTAAAATGTAGTTTATCATTAATTACAAACCTCAATTTTAAAATTTTATGAAGGTTTCCGTAATCACTAATAATTTTCTTGTGTATTTTTTTTACCCCAGTTGTATCAAGCTTGTCACTTTGCAATGCTTCAAATACAAATAAATCGCAAGCTGCTGATTGTATCCAATCAATATCTTTTTTGTATCCAATAGTAGCAATAGCTCCTGTTTTTTTAAAGAAAGAATTAATTCTACGCTTGTCAATGTTTAGAGTAGAGCATGATCCAAAGTAAATAATTTTACCTTTGCACTTATCTCCTAAAAAGTTAGCTAATTCCGTAAATGAATATTTGTCTTCATGCGTTAGAAAAATATAACCTGGGTCTCCATGGAATGCTAAATATAGTATTGGGTATTTTTCATTTATAGTTTTATCCTTCCACTTGTCCAGAAAATATTCAAGTTCAGATTTGGTTGCGCAGTCATGATATATATAATTGCAATAATCTCTTTTTTCAAGTAAATCTAAAATTGGAAGTACAGTTGATTGATCTTGAATATTACCATGATCCCAAAGTCCTTCTATACAATAAATTCCTTTTTTCTTGATTCTTGCTGCCATTTTATGTTTTTTATTTGTAAGATCTTTGAAGGTTACTGCCAACTCATTTATACACTATTAAAATTATTAGATTAAGGACATAAAAAATGATAAAACATACTAATCTCATTCATAAATTAATTTATGAAGTATTTGCAACACCAGGCATCCATAAAGAATACTTTAACATCAAAATAACTCATACAATGATCTAGTTCAAAAAATATTAAAAATTGATACTAAGCAGCTTTTGAGTATTAATAATTTAACTTTAGTAAATTTGATTAAACAAAGTAATTCATAACACAACAAAGGTTAAATATGGATAAAATAACCATAATAAAATCACTCGATGAAAACGTAATTAAATTTAACGAATTCATAAAGAATTTAAATAAAGATGAATTTGAAATTAATATAAATAATAAATGGTCTGCAGGTCAAGATTTAGTGCACTTAATTAAAGTACTTAAGATAGTAAATATCGGTTTTACACTACCAAAACCTATTTTGCGCATAATGTATGGTACTCATAAAAATAATAATCGATCTTTTGAGCAGCTTCAACAGATATATAAAAGTGCATTAGAAGGTGGGGCAAAAGCGCCAACAATCTATATCCCAAAACCAGTTACATATAATGATAAAGATAATTTAATTCAAAAGCATGCATCATTGAATAAATCATTCATTGATAAATTGAATAATCATACCCAATATGAGTTAGATAGCTATAGATTACCTCACCCAATCTTAGGAAAAATCTCCCTGGGAGAACTCGCAATCTTCACTTCCCTCCATACATCACATCATTTTGAATTATTAAAATCAAAACTGGGCCACTAAACAACTAAAAATGAAACAAAGTAAGTTTTTATTATCAATTTTCTTATGGGGGTTGTTTATTCAAATTCTGAGCTCATGCAATGAGTATAAAAATAAATCTACTCAACAGGTCAATAACGATAAAATTCAAAAAAAATCAAACCCAGTCGTTTACTTTGAAATACCTGTGATAGATATTGATAGAGCAACTAAATTTTATTCAACTGTTTTCAACTTTAAATTTGATACTACCATTATTGATAATAATAAGATGGCTTTATTTCCATTTACTGAAGAAAAATCCGGTATTTCAGGTGCATTAGCAATGGGGGAAATTTACAAACCAACAAAAGATGGCGTATTGATCTACTTCAATACTGTTAACATTGACGAAACATTGAGATTAGCGAATGCAAATGGCGGGCAAATCCTCTATCCAAAAACAGACAACGGCATTGGACTTGTTGCTGAATTTGAAGACACTGAAGGAAATAGAATAGCACTGTATCAATCAAAAGAAAAACAATAAATCAACCAATTGGACCCGATTTGAGGAGTATTTTCAAGATACAGGATAATTACAGTGAAAATTAATTAAATTCCTTGTTGTACCTTTAATCAATTCAATAAGGTTTTTAATTATGATCAATAAAAAGTACTTGTTATTCAGTGTGCCTTTCTTATTCATTGGAATATTCTATTTTACAATTGATGCTCAACAAAAAAATACCAATCATCTAACTAAATTTTCTGGTGAATGGAAATCCAATGAACCAATAAGTATAGGCGGAAATATTTTTTGCTCATATGTGGAAGGTGATCGTATGAATTCAAAAACAATTAAAATAGTGGAAGATCCCAATTTTGTAATTATAGAAAGCCCGGATACAAAATCATATACAAGAAAGGAGAAGCTAAACATTAACGGTGAAGAAAGTCAAATTGATTATAGCAAAGGAAACGAAAAGAAATTTAGTATGGAGTTATCCGCAGATGGACAAACTATGACAATTAAATCCATTGCATACTTCATGACAGCTACTCCTTACAATGTAAATGTGATGAAAAAAGCATTTACTAATGTAACAGAGGTTTGGAAATTAAGTAGTGACGGTAAGCATATAATTGTTCAATCAGTTGCAACATCAAATATATGGGGTGGCAAGCGTTCTTGGAAGACCGTATTTGATAAAACCAATTCATTTTAGTTTTGGATTAGCAAAATGTGTAGTACTTGAAGGTTTAATGATCATTAAAAGGACCTAATGGCGCGAACATTGATTTTTATGTCCTTTTCGATACTTTGCTGACCGCCATTATCGAAAAACTGAAGCCAAGTAGAATTGTATGGGAAGGCTGGATTTTCCGTAGAACTCCAATAAGCACCATCACTCATAAATTCACCAATAGTAACTCGATTTAAGTATAATTTATTTAATTCATCCTTACTAGGCAAATACCAATCGGCGTATCCTCCCCCTTTATAAGCTCTTGCCAATCCTGCTGCATAATTAGTTGCTATTCTACCTTGACTTACAATAATTTTATCTGTGTTGGAAAACCCAGTTCCAATTGCAGTTCCTGTTGCCCCTCTGTTTGTTCCTTGTGAAAATATAAGGAATTGAGTAAGTATATCCCAATCAATTGAACGACTTTGATCAGATGTTGCTGCAATTAATCCATGTGGTGTTGTTATATCATATCCAGGATCTCCATTCACTAAAACATAAGCAACTTTACCACCTTGATAAATATCTCCTATTTTAATTATTCCACTCGCTGCATTTCCAATCATATTCGTCCATAAGGTACCATTAAATACCTGCATTTCACCTGATGCTGATACCCCACAATTACTACACCAAATGGTTAAACCAGCAATGGGGAATGCAATTTGTGTTCTTTGATAATAAGTCATTCGCGGTGGTAAAAACCCTTGCGTAGTTGAGCTTGCCTCTAATATTGCTGAAGCACTAGCGGCACTAGATGCGCCTACGATTAATTTTCCGTTGTTGGTTATTCCTCCAGTGGTTAAGCTAGCAATTGTTCCCACACTTGTTAAACTAGAACTTATTACAGTTGACTTTAATGTAGTACCAGTTAAAGTTCCAGCATCTGCTGTGGATGTAATTGTAATATCTTTAGTTCCATCAAAAGCAACACCATTAATATTTCGGGCTATTGTCAATTTTGCAGCTGTTGTTGCAGTGCCTGCGTTTATTGCAGTCGTTGCTGTTAGTGCATTACCTGTTAAAGAAAGCTTAGTAAGCAAAGCAGAATCGGTATAAAGCTTCTTTGTATAGTTTATAGCATCTACAATATTAAACTTCTTAAATAAAGCAGCATCAACTGTAGCTTGTTTCGCATAAGTATTAATGTCAAAACTATTCATCTTTGTAAGTAATGCAGAGTCTGTATAAAGCTTCTTTGTATAATTTATAGTATCTGCAATATTTAACTTCTTTAATAAAGCAGCATCAACTGTAACTTGTTTAGCATATATACTTGTATCAAAATTATTCATCTTTTTTAGAATCGCTGAATCAGTATAAGCTTGCTTGGTATATTTTATAGTATCCAATAAATCTAATTTATTGGCTAATTGTATTTTAAAAAAACTACTATCAATTTTGTAAGATGGTTTTGCATAGGGTGCCAACATAGCGGCAGTATCTTTTATAGATAATTTTGTATCAATAGATGTTGATAATGCTTGAACAGCCATTGCTTTGGCATATACAGAAAGCATTTTAGTAGTATCTATAATATTTAACTTCTCATCTATTCTCGATGTGTTAGCAGAAAACAAGGCAAAAGGCACGGTTCCAAAAATAGTAGTGCCTAAATTGACCCACTCTTTAGTATAGTCCCAGCTAGCTCCCCCACCCACAGGTGTTATTGCAATATTTATATTTAAATAATACGGGCCTTTGGACCAATCAATAGAACTTAAATCCTTAACTGTTCCTCCTACTCTTATGCCATTACCCACCATAATGCTAAACACACCATGCCCATCCGTATTAGTTTGATGCTCTTCTGCTAAAACTATAGTTCCAGTAGGTGAAGATTGGATAATATTTGTTTGAACATAAATTTTTCTATCCTTAGCAGAGTTCGAATAATTATCCCTTGCTATTGCTTGAAAAAATATGCCTGTCTGCGCTTTCGTATTTATAGAGAAAATAATAAAACAACAAAATAAAAACGATTTAATCAGAAGAATACTTTTAGACATAATATGAATCATTAAATTTTTCTAATATTTAATAATACAATTTTAAAAATTATATTTACTTAAACTATTTTAATACTTTAATTTCTATACCTACTTTTAGTCGCATTATACTTATTTAAAACATCTGATGCACTAAGTTCAACATCATAAATTTTTAATGCGCCTAATTTACCATTAAACGGCCTAAGCCTATTTCCGATGTATATATTTGTGTTAGTGGTATTCATAACAGGCTCAATGGCTGATCGGCCTGCAACAATAGCGTTATAATAATTATTATCAAATAGGCCATTGATATAAATAGTATAATATAAATCATCATTTGCATCAGTCGGAGGTTTATAAGTAATAACTATATGATACCAGGTATTGGTAGTCAATGAACTTACACTTTTGATATTATAACCCATTTTTAAATCAGTTCCTGAACTCAGTATTAATTTATTATCATTTACTGCCATTTCAAATAAATCAGCATTAGCTAAATTGCCTATTGAAACAACTGAATTGTTATTTAGTGTATTGAACTTAACCCAGGCCTCAATAGATCTAGAAGCAAATCCCGAAATACCAGATACTGTGGTTGTTCTTCCATAAATATTATTTATAAATAATGAACGGCCTCCATCTGCACTTAGGATTGGTGCAGCATTGGTTGTGTAATTGGAATTATTAAAAAAAACAAAACTAGACACTGCATTTGGAGTAAGGTCAATCCAGCATGTTGGGCATAGTTCACTGTTACCATTAAATCCGTGTCCATTTCCTGGATAACTATCCAAACTGTTTGCATCAAATGATGCTATTGCATCATCATTAGCATTTATTTGAATTATGTCATTTGCAAAATTGTTTTTTACACCTGATAAAGACATATTTAAAAATGTGCCTTTATTATTATTCGCAGTTTGGTCTTTTAAGAATTTTACAGTTGTATTATTCTCTGTAGCATACCCTTGATTATTAAAATTATAATATAGTTTTAATCCAGATTCAGACCCTTCTATAGGTCTTCTCCAGTTACCATTTATTTCGTTTAAAGTTAAAGCCTTGTCCCAAAATCGAACTTCGTCAAATACAACATTGGTATAGCCTCCAATATTACCTATCATTAAATTTCCAGTTGCATTAAAAGGAATTGTGTTTCTAGTAGTTGTTACTAATTCTCCATTGATATAATTTCTCCAGAACAACCCATCATAAGTAGTGGTAATTTGATAGGATCTATTAATTGCAAAACCAGCTAGTGGGATATTGTCATTGTAATAGTTGTTTTTCACATAATTTCTTAAAACATCTCCTGAAAATTCATAAAATAAAAAACTACCCGCTGTATAGCTTAAGCCGTCATTTGCTGTTGTAAAACCTATAAATCCTCTTTCTGCTGTCTTTTGAACTAATTTAGTTACCCAAAATTGTATCGTGTAGGGTGTCGCATCAGTAAAGTTGAACGAGAAATCACTTTTAATAGCAGGATAAGTATTTGCTGTCAAACCTGATGTAGCAGATTCAAAATTAAAAGCTGTATTTGCAGTAATTGTTGAAGGATAAGCATTGTTATTTATTAGTAATGCATGTGGCAATACAGCTTGTGCATTCAAAAGATAACCAATTAGAACACAAACTATTGTACAATATGTTTTCATGTTAAAAATTTTGAACAGCCGATGCAAAATAGGTGGACCCATCATATACAATCGTAATTAAATCTATTTTACCAGTTGTGGTAGTAATAATAGGCACTAAACTACCTGACCATTTCCAAGTTGTCGGAAAACTTACACTGTAGGTACCACCTTGAATAAATTGAATTACATAAGTTCCAATTTTTGCATTAGATAAATTAAGTGAGGATATACTTGCACCAAGACTTACTTTAAAAATATTACTTAGTGATAAATCAATTGTGGTGGATGATGCAGCAGTGACTGCATTAGTCGTATTCAAATAAAATGATTTCGCATTGACTGCACCACTTGTTTTAATATCGGTTACACTAGTATTACCCAATTGAATGGTATTAACAGCTGTTGTTGAAGCTTGATGACCGATAGCAGTTGAATTCTCATAACCTGCAGAAGATGACGCACCAATCGCAGTAGCAGAATTACCTGTACTATTTGAAGCAATACCTATCGCTACAGCATTGTTGCCTTGACCATTTTGTGCTGCACTAGTTCCAATCGCAATTGAATTTAATCCTTGACTTGTTTTACCTGCGTTGTAACCAATTGCAACTGCTGCTAAACTTTGAGTTGTTTGTCCTGCGTTGTAACCAATTGCAACAGCTGCTGAACCTTGAGTGGTTTGACCTGCATTCGTACCAATAGCAACAGATTGCTCCAATTGAGAAGTTTGTCCTGCATTGAATCCTAATGCAATTGCAGAAGTGCCTTGACTACTATATCCTGCATTATTTCCTATTGCCAATGAAGTAAAGCCTTGATTAGAATTACCAGACCCTGCGCCTATTGCCACTGCTAAGCCACCTTGATTGATTTTACCTGTAGTTTCACCAATTGCCACTGCATATGAAGCTTGATTATCTTGTCCTGCATTGAATCCTAATGCAATTGCAGAATTGCCTTGGCTATTAAGTCCTGCGTTGTAGCCGATAGCAACTGCTGTTGTACCTTGAGTTGTTTGACCTGCATTTGTACCCATCGCAACTGAATAACCTGATTGACTTGTTACGCCCGAACCATACCCAATTGCTACTGCATATTCCTTTTGATCATTTTGACCTGCACTAGCTCCAATGGCTACTGAACCAATTGCTTGTAATTGGTTACCTGCATTCGCACCAATTGCAACAGATCCACCGCCAGACGATGTTGAACCAATTCCTTGGGTATTGTATCCTGCACCATTGCCTATCGCAACTGAATTCGTGTTTTGACTAATATTTCCTGCATTATTACCTATTGAAACTGACATTGTATTTTGATTGATTGTTCCAGATCCAGCACCTATCGCAACTGAACCGGCACCTTGAGTAGTTTGTCCTGCAGTATACCCTAAAGCAACTGAAAAATCTTTTTGATTATCTTGTCCAGCATAAGGTCCAATAGCAATTGATTGTGATAATTGTGAATTTATGCCAGCGTTTGTTCCTACTGCAACTGAATTAATACCTTGCGAATTTTGTCCTGCTTGGCTTCCTATTGCCACATTTGTTCCTGCTAATCCCAATGCTGATTGTATACCAGCAATTGTAGTTTGACCAGTGCCACCATTACCCAAAGCAACAGTACCAGTAATAGTAGAGGCAAGAATACTATTACTTAACGAAGTGATGCTTGTAGTATTAGACGCCACATTGGTATTTAATAAATTAATTGAGGATGTATTGGAAGTGATACTTGAAGTGTTAGAAATAATGTTTGAAGTATTGGAAGTAATATTTGAAGTGTTGGAAGTAATACTCGCAGTATTAGATGCCACATTTGTATTTAATAAATTAATTGATGATGTATTAGAAGTGATGCTATTTGTGGCAGATGTAATTCTTGTATCGTAGGCTGATGTCCATGTTAAAGTTCCATTTCCGGTTGTTGTTAATAATTGACCACTTGTTCCATCTCTATTTGGATAAGTAACTGCGCCGGCTGTTATAGTGCCACTGGTTTTGACATTGATTACATTGATATTGCCTAATTGAATACTATTACTTGCTGAAACAATGGCGCTACTGCCAATAGCAGTTGCATTTTCTAAATTATTGAATTCTACATCTGCATTATTTCCTAATGCTGTATTGTAACTACCTGTTTCATTTTTTAATAAAGCAATTCTACCGAAAGCGGTATTGTTACTTCCAATTGTGTTATTATAAAGGGAACTAATACCAAAAGCACTATTAAATGAACCAGTACTATTTTTATATAATGAATATACGCCGCTAGCGGAATTTGCAAATCCAGTAGTATTTACTTTAAGAGCATGGTAACCTACAGCAGTATTATTATATCCTGAGGTATTAATACTAAGTACACTATTCCCAAGCGCTGTATTAAATATGGGAAAAACTGTACCTGATACTGTACCTGTTCCAATCGTAATTCCATTGACTGTTAAATCATACGCTCCAAGATTCACCGCTTTACTTGCTCCTGTAAAAGGCACTAAAGTAGTTGTTGCAGTTGTCCATGTTAAAGTTCCAGAACCAATGCTAGTTAATATCTGTCCATTTGTTCCAAGTGTATTTGGATAAGTGACTGCACCTGCTGTTAGCGTGCCACTTGTTTTTACATTGGTTATTGCGGTTGAGCCAGATACAGTAACGCCATCTGCACCCAATTGAATGGTATTTGCTGTTGTAGTTACAGCTTGATATCCTATAGCTGTTGAATTGGAATGTGCAGCACTTGATGCTCCAATGGCTACTGAATTAGCTGCTTGATTAATTTGTCCTGCTGCAAAGCCAATGGCCACTGATTTTGCACCTTGCGAATTTTGTCCAGCATTAGATCCAATGGCAACAGCACCAGCACCTTGGTTAGTCGTGCCTGATGCAACACCTAAAGCAACAGCACCAGCACCTTGCGATATTTGACCAGCTCCACCACCAATTGATACTGCCCCTGCAGCTTGACTCGTAGACCCTGATGACATTCCAATAGCAACAGATTGATCTCCTTGTGGTGTTTGACCTGCTTCATATCCAATAGCGACTCTTCTTCCTGCTAAACCCAATGCAAATTGAATTCCAGCAACAGTAGTTTGTCCTGTTCCTCCATTGGTTAAAGCAATAGTTCCAGTAATATTTGATGCATTGACTGAAGTAGACATTGTTTTCCAACTTGGTAAGCCACTTGTTAGTTGTAAATATTGTCCTTCTGTTCCAGCTGTTAATAAATCAGTTGTGTTATTGCCAATTTGATAAGGCATTGATCCTGCAACACCGCCTTCTATATTGGTTGCATTTAATGCGGTACCATTTAAACTTGAAGTTATATTATTTGCAGAAAAATTTCCGTTCCCATCTCTTGCTACAATTGTATAAGAAGTATTTGTTGCTGTGGCAGATGTGGCACTGTTGCTTACCTTACCTGCTGTTGTAATGTTTGCCAAATTAGCATCTGTAATGCCTGCTGTTCCAGATAAGTTTGTATTTGTAAGCCCTGTAATAGATGTAACTGCTGTTCTAACAAATGCAGTAGTTGCTAATTGTGTGGTATTAGTTAATGCAGGTGCAGTCATTGCAGTGGGTGTTCCGGTGAATGAGGGAGAAGCGTTCGTAGCTCTCAATAAAATATCAGCCGTATTAGTTGTTATACTAGCTGTATTCGCAGTGATTTTTGAATTTAAGGTAGTAAGATTGGAACTAATACTTGCAGTGTTTGATGCAACATTTGTATTTAATGTATTGATTGAATTTAAATTGGCAGTTAAACTTGCAGTGTTTGAAGTAATTTTATTTGTAAGTATTGTCTCCGAAGCAGTTGCCCTTGTTGTTTCTGATGTAATTGAGGCCAGATTTGCAATAATTCTATTGGATAAGCTAGCCGTATCTGCTTTTTGCAATAAATAAGCTGTGTCAGTAGTTTTAAATTTAGTAGCAACTGTGGTTGTTAAACTATTTAAATCCGTTGTATTGGCTTTTAAATTTATTCTTTTAGATAAGGTAGCGGTATCTGCTTTTTGTAATAAATAAGCAGTGTCTGTGATTTTTAATTTAGTTGCAACTGTAGTTGTTAAACTATTTAAATTCGAAGTATTTGCTTTTAAATTTATTCTGTTAGATAAGCTAGCCGTATCTGCTTTTTGTAATAAATAGGCTGTATCTGTAATTTTTAATTTAAAAGCGAGGGCGTTTCTTGAAGTAAGTGAAAGAGGTGAATTTTCTGCACTGTAATTATCTACATTACCTAGGCCAACATCTGCTTTAGTTAAAATGATATTTCCGCTATAACTATTCACAGATTGTACAGGTGGCGCTGGTGTTAAAAGCATGACCCAATTTGCTAAAATGGTTGGATCATCTGCCGATAAAATATAACTTTTGTTGACATCCGTTCTAACCGCTACACTTCCCACTACTGCAGATGTTAATCCTAGCATTTGTGCTTCACTCGTAATAATTTTTACAGACGAAAATGAAATGGCTGGTATTTGGTCAGTGGGTATTTTTCCTAAAGCATTTAAACTTGCTACCCCATTGGCTACACCAGTTTTATTGGCATCTAATTTTAGATTAATTCTGTTAGATAAAGTAATTGTATCAGCTTTTTGTAATAAGTAAGCAGTATCAAGCGTTTTAAATTTAGTTCCTACCGTAGTTGTTAAACTATTTAAATCTGATCCATTGGCCTTTAAATCTATTCTATTGGATAAACCTGCCGTATCTGTCTTTTGTAATAAGTAAGCAGTATCGGAAGTTTTATACTTTGTTCCAACTGTGCTCGTTAAACTATTTAGATCTGTTGTATTGGCTTTTAAATCTATTCTACTAGATAAAGTTGCTGTGTCTGCTTTTTGTAAAAGAAAAGACGTGTCCGTTATTTTTAGTTTTGTTCCAACAGCATTGATTAAGGTAGAAAAATCTGTTGTATTGGTTTTTAAATCTATTCTGTTGGATAAACTAGCGGTATCAACTTTTTGTAATAAAAGCGAAGTGTCAATTATATTTAATTTATCAGCTAATAATGTAGTTACATCTGTAATACTTCCTGCATTGGCTTTTAAGTCAATTCTAGCGGATAAGCTTAAAGTATCGGTTACTTTTAATCTTGAATTTAAAGAGTCGGTTAGTTTTTGTTGGGTTAAAATCCCCAATGCTACCCATCCACTATTTAAACTAACATCAATTGTAGTTAATTTGTATAAAGAGTCGTTGGCTTGCACATACACCATCATGCCTTGCTTTCTTCTTTTTATTGGAAGTGCATTTCTGGTAGCTAAATCAGGTAGGGTCATTAGGCCACCCTTACCTAAACTGTCTATATGAGTTGGATAAACCGCAACGCCAGCAGTCGTAATATTACCAGTAAGTGCAATTTGAGCCTTTAAATTGTAGTTAATAGAAACTATAATTAAAAATAAAAGAATAATCTTTTTCATATTTCTATTAATTAAAAGTAACCGAGGTTAAGGTTGCACTAATAGGATCATTGGATGTATACACTTTATAGTTTTGCGTATACCCTTGTGCATTTTTTATTTGAACGATGGTTTTTGTAAATGTGTTTATGCTTTCAAAATTATTATACATAATAGAAGTCAAGTCGGCATTGGTAGCAGGATAGGCATAGTAGGCATACTGTGTTCCTGAGATTGCGATGGTTGCTGTAATGCTTTTATTTCCACCCGAATTATCCGCATTAGGTGCTGGACTTAAAGCAGTAATATCATAAATGGTAGTCGTATTAAAAGGGATGCTTATACCGCCCCAGTATCTTTTGGAATAAGATGAAAAATTTAAAGCAGCAGAGGTAGAACCAATAGAGATTGTATTTGGATATGGGGTACCTAGATTATCATTCTTTGTTAAGGTACCTGCAGCATATCCTACAACTACACTATAACTAATTGTGGTTGTGATGGGTCCTGGTGAATTGGTATTAGCTTGCAATGCAGTACTACTTTTATAAAAAATAGTTGATGTAGCATTTCCTCCATCATTTTTAGTATAGGTACTATTTAAAGTGACCACACCAGGGTCGTATCCAATTTCATAAGCACCTGCACTAGGGCTTGCACCTATTGAAACAGATGGAGCAGAAAAAGAAGGGGCGACAGATTTTGAAACAAGATCTAATAAAAATTCATCTAAGGTTTTTCCTTTTGAAGGTATCGTAGTGCCATTTGCGTATTTCCCTAAACTACCTCCTCCAAAATTAACCACTACATCTTTGGTAAACTTCTTTGCATACATAGCTAGTATGGCGGTGGTATCAACTTTATGTAATAAAAAGGAAGTGTCTGATTTTTTTAAGAGATTGCTTGTATCTGTAATATTTAACTTTAGGTCAAATGCAGTAGTAGCTGCAAGTGAAATTGGCTTTAATTGATCACTCGTATTATCTACATTAATTAAGTCGGGAATATTGGCTTTTAACAAATTTACATTTCCAGTAAATCCATTTACTGTCTGAACCGGGGCATTCGGTGTAACTAGTTCAACCCAATTGGCTCTATTACTTGCAGGTAAGTTTGCTAAAACAAAATTCTTACTTGAATCTAATCTAACTGCAATTGCACCAATCACTTTAGTATTTGGCAATTCTAGCATTTCAGTTTGGTTCCTTACTACATCCACAGATGAAAATGAAATAGAAGGAATTTGAACTGAAGGGATTTTTCCAAGAGCATCCAAACTAGCTGCTCCATTAATAGCCCCAACTTGAGATTTTCTTAATAAGCTAGTAGTATCTGAAATGTTTAATTTATAATTAATACGATTAGATAAAGTGGATGTATCTGTCTTTGTAAGTTTTAGGTTTATTCGATTAGATAAGGAGGAAGTATCAGATTTTTTTAATAAACTAGCTGTATCATTTATGTTTAGTTTTAAATTGATTCGATTAGATAGAGTAATTGTATCTATCTTTTTAAATAAACTAGCTGTATCATTAATGTTAAGTTTTAAATTAATTCGATTATAAAAATTAGTAGTGTCTGACTTTCTAAGTAAACTTTCTGTTTCAACACTGTTTAATTTTAAATTAATTCGGTCAGATAAATTAGTAGTATCAATACTGGATGTAGTAGTTGAAAATTTAAAATTTGCTAATTGCGTTGGAGTAACATAAGCCTTAGTACTATCTACTATATTAAGCTTTTGATCTAATACTAATTGGGTTGAATTACTTATTGGCTTCAATGAATCTGCCGTATTATTAACTTTATCCAATACAAGATTCGATTTTAAAGTAGTCAAGCTGTTTGAACCAGTGCCCCCCCGGGCGACTGGAACAATGCCTGATATATTTTCTGCGAGTACACTATTTGCGAACTTTGCATAAGCTACATATTGAAACTGCGTGGTTCCCATAGTAATAAAATTATTTCCAGCTGCTGGATCAAGTTCTATCTTTAAAAACTTAGGACTAAGTTTCCAATCAATATCTGAAAATTTTCCTAGTGTACTAATTGTTAAAGAATCCCCTATCACTGCTGTAAACAAACCTTGTGCATTGGTTGTAACTTTTCTAACTTCAATATATTCAGTTAATCCTGTAGCACTTCCTTGTAGAATACTTAATTTTAAAGTGATGTCTTGAGAAGCAATGACTGCATTACTCGCTGTTCTGGCTACACCCTGAAAATTTAAACCTGTTTGAGCATTTATATTATTCATGAATGCTAAAGAAATCAGTACTATTAAACACTGAATCAATACTTTATTTTTTTTCATAGAAACTCTTATCTTAATTCTTAAAACCTTTTAAATATTTATAATTTGATTATTTTATAAACGCCTATTTTAGCCTTTCCATTGGTTGGTTTAAAATATACTTTCATATAAAATATTCCTGAAGGCAACTTTTCTAAAAAAAAGTCTTTTTCATAACTCTTATATATAGTGACAGGTTGTTGATTAAACACACTGGCAGATTTACTATCAACTAATTGAAATGATATATTGCCAGGTTCATTAAATATTGCTTTTATATGAATTAAATTATATGTTGGATTAGGTCCAATAGTTATTTGATCACCAAAAACGGATGATCCTAATTCATTAATCCCAGTCAGAGTGCTAGATATAGGTTGTAATACCCCTGTATTTAAGGCAAACCCGTTACTAATAAAATTTGCAACAGATACAGACTCGCCAATACTCCACTCACTAGTATTATTAAATCCCCCACCATTGTTAAAAGTATATAAGGTCATTGATTGTGCACTAATTTTAGTTCCTATAAAAAAAGTGAACAAGAACATTATATTAAGTATGTTTATAAACCTCATATAATTCGATTAAATTCTTAGTGTTTGTTTTTATAAATATTAATTTTTTGAAAGTAGACACAGTATTGCATTTTATATTTAATACTTCGGCTATTTTATTTGTACTATTGCCAGCTAATAATAGATTACATACTTCCGTTTCTCTTACAGATAATTTTACAGGCTCTACACTCATATTAATTATTCAAATTCATGAGTTGTTTCACCATTGGCATTAGTACAATACGAATGCGCCTATTATTTGAACGGCCGGACTTGGTATTATTATTGTCCATAGGTAAATACTGGCCTCTTCCTGCAGCAATCATTCTTTTTGGATCAATCTTATATTTAGATTGCAAAATTTTAGCCACCGCTGCTGCACGGTTTACACTCAAGTTCCAGTTATCTGTATTATTTACTTTAAAGGCTTTATTATCTGTATGTCCTTCAATTAAAAAATTCACACTAGGCTGAGCAATTAATAACCTTGCTATATCCCCTAGTATTTGAATTGATTTTTTTGAAACCGTAGAACTTCCACTAGCAAAAATGATATTAGATGGAATATCTACAAATACATAGCCTTTATTTAATTTAATATCAATGTCAGCTACTGAATATTTTTTTACATCAGCTTTGAAGCTTTCTAACCAAGCATTGCCTGCTTCATTAGGAGCTTTAGGAGATTTAATACCCGCCAATTCGGATGTACTTAATAAAGAATAGCCAAGTATTTGATTTAAAAAAACATCTCCCTGTGTTTGCGCAGGAGTGGCTACAACTATGCTACGATAGTAACTAAGACTGTCTTTTAAAGTATTAATATTTCCTTTTAAACTGCTAATACTATTACTAAAAGTAGTTAGTGTGTCTTTTAGTTTATTATTTAAACTATCGTACCTGATACTAAGCTTACTATTAGCGTCTAATGACTCCGATAGCTTTCCCGGAGGAATGCAGGCAGCAAGAGAGAGGACAACCGAAAAGTAGGTGATGTATTTTTTCATAAATATTTTTTAGAAAGAGCGGATTGCTAAAACATATTTGGTTGCCGTTTTAGCGTCTTGATATATGTTAGTGTTAGAATTAGCCCCTAGAGCATAAGCTAAATAAGCATAATCAGGCCTTTCACTAGAAGACCAATGATCATGAGTTGTAAAATTACAATTAGGAAAATAGGATCGTTGTGTAGCAAAAAGCATTAATTCAGTTTCATTTGGTAAATACCAATCTGAAAATTGAGGAGTAACTGTTACACCACCCACAACCACAGCAGCACTTAAATAAGTAGCTGCCCAATAGGCTGCACTCTTATTTCCAGTCCCATTATCGCCGTTACCAAATGTAGGAACAGGTATCACATTTAATATCCTTTGTGTATTCAATTTCCCACCCAGAACACCATACCTATTTTGTGTGCCCACATAAGCACTTGATCCGCCTCCCCATGACGTTGCTTGTCCATTATTTAATTCTGTGTTTGCACCAATCAAACCATGCGCACCACCATCCCAAACATAAAATACAATGCCTCCTCCATATACTTCTCCGATAGCATGCGTGCCACCGCCACTGGTAGCTGGAGTAGTCCAAGCTGCCGTTCCAGTTGCATCAATACTAAGTAATTGCCCAGCTGTTGAATTATGGGCATTTGGATAAGTGACTGTTCCCGCTGTAAGTGTTCCTGTTGTTTTAACATTGGTAATAGCAGTTGAACCGGATACGACTCCATCACCTCCTAATTGAATAGTATTTGCTGCAGTAGTCGTAGCCTTATATCCAATTGCAATTGAATTAGTAAAAGAAGAAGTTGAATATCCTCCAATGGCGACAGCATTTGCACCCTGACTATTTTGACCTGCCGCATACCCAATTGCAACAGATTGTGAGCCTTGTCCACTCTGTGCTGCATTGTTTCCAACAGCGACAGATAAAGTGCCTTGATTTGATTGACCAGCAACATAACCAATTGCAACAGAATAAGCTCCTTGGTTTGTTTGACCAGCTCCACCACCAAAAGCAGAAGCTCCTGAGCTTTGAGTTGTTAGACCCGCATCTGCTCCAATAGCAACTTTTGATGATACCAATCCCAATACTGATTTTATTCCAGCAATGGTTGTTTGTCCTGTTCCTCCTTGACTAAGCGCAACAGTCCCTGAAATTGAACTTGCATTAATATTTAAAG
>JACCDV010595218.1_pt1 | contig 33452 bp, 24 predicted proteins | sample 7446131 | NCBI WGS metagenome assembly JACCDV01 (sample SAMN15323448, study PRJNA562643) | freshwater metagenome | isolation source: river surface water | place: USA:Blue River Watershed | collected 2017-08-17
CGCAGGGGGCGCAGTGATTAAACCCGAGGATACTGGGAAAACGAAGGGGAGAAGTATTTTGGCCATGCGCCAACAAACCGATCGTCAGATGAATCAGCTCTATGAGCAGATGGAGGTTTTAGCCAAACAAGCTAAACTATTAGCCGATCGTAAAGAAATTTCAGAACGAATCTATGATGCCGCGATGGGTTTTGAGCCCATTATCAGTGAAACCTATTACATGTACGAGAAAGAAGACGGAACAGATTTACTTTCCCTTGTAGCGCCTCATGAATGGGGGCGTTCATTTAAATACAGCCGCTATTTAGCCAAAGTCATTTTATTAGCTGACCATACTTGGGATGTTACGTATAACGAAGAATCAAATTAAAGCCATATGACATCAAATTTTCCTTGGAAAACGATAAAGGAGTATAAAGAAATTTTATTCCAACAATACAAAGGGATTGCAAAAATCTCCATTAATCGCCCACACAAGCACAATGCATTTACGCCTTTAACCGTACAGGAGATGTCGGAGGCCATGGAATTAGCGCGCCAAGATACGTCTGTCGGAGTAATCATTTTAACGGGTGAAGGTGGCAAAGCTTTTTGCTCTGGGGGAGACCAAAGTGTCCGTGGGGATGGTGGATATGTTGGAGAAGATTATGTACCACGTTTAAATGTGTTGGATTTGCAGCGTCAAATCCGAACGATACCTAAACCCGTTGTTGCGATGGTTGCTGGATGGGCTATTGGCGGCGGACACGTTTTACATGTAATTTGTGATCTTTCCATTGCGGCAGAAAATGCACGTTTTGGTCAAACAGGTCCAAACGTCGGCTCCTTTGACGGAGGCTTTGGCGCATCTTATTTGGCGCGTGTCGTGGGTCAAAAGAAAGCCCGTGAAATTTGGTTTTTGTGTGATCAATATGATGCGCAAGATGCCTTACAAATGGGCTTGGTCAACAAAGTTGTTCCTTTGGAGGAATTAGAAGCGACGACAGTAGCTTGGTGCGAAAAAATCTTGGAAAAAAGTCCATTGGCACTTCGCATGTTGAAATCAGCCTTCAATGCCGAATTAGATGGTCAAGCAGGTATACAAGAATTAGCGGGTAATGCCACGCTATTATATTACCTATCGGATGAGGCGAAAGAAGGAAAGAATGCATTCTTAGAAAAGCGCAAACCCGATTTCTCTAAATTCCCTAAATTCCCATAAAGATGAATTATTGGTTAGTAAAATCGGAGCCATTCAAATATTCTTGGGATGATTTCGTTAAAGAAGGGAAGTCGGTCTGGGACGGAGTAAGAAATTACCAAGCAAGAAATAACATGATGGCCATGAAAAAAGGCGATTGGGTGTTTTTTTATCACTCAAACGAAGGCATGGAGGTCGTAGGTCTCGCAGAAGTAAGTAAAGAATTTTACCAAGATCCAACCACGGAGGATACGCGCTGGGTGGTTGTCGAATTAATTCCCGTGAAAAAATTCGAAAAAACAGTGACCTTGAAAGCGATGAAAGCGGATGAAAGATTGAGCACTTTGGCATTAATTAAGCAATCGCGACTATCCGTAACTCCAGTTCAAAAAGCCGAATTTGATATAATTTTGAGCCTAACTGAATAATCATGAAAAAGTCTATCTCGATTCTTGTATGTATGTTGACGATCCTGTTTTCAGGATATGGACAAACCAATAAGCGAATTGAATTTCCACAAGAATCGAATCAGGTAGAAACGTTTACGATTCCACTTGGCAACAAGGGGGTCATTTTAATGAGTCAGTTGAACAAACAGGCTTTTAACCTTCGAAAATTCTCCACAAATTTAGAACAGGAATGGTCAAGCAATGCCAACATCGACCCTAACCAAGATTTTGTCACGCACAGTTATGATGGAGAAGATTTGTATCTGTTGTTCAGTCGATTTAAGAGTAACTCTTACGTAATCTTTCGAGTGAATACGGAGAAAGCTAAAGTCGAAAAGTTTCAAATCATTTCGGTCGACCGAATCGAGATCTCGAATTTCAAAGCCCTAAACGCATCCTTATTTATCGCAGGAATGGTAAATTCTCAGCCGGTTATTCTATTTACAAATCTTAACGAAAAGAAAACACGCATTTTACCCGCGGTAGTAAAAGGACAAGCCGAAATTCAATCCATGGATTTGGATACGGTTTACCGTCAGATCAATGTGACCTATTCGGTTGGGAAAAAGGCGAAAGAGTACCAGTTGGTCCTAAAGTCATTTGATGAAGATGGAAATCAGGTGAGTCAAATCTTAATGAAACCGAATGAGGAATATGCCATGATGAACGCCAAATCAGCGCAGATTAATGATTCTTTGCAAGTCATCGTGGGTACCTATGGGCATAAAAATACCATTGGATCATCGAAGGGACCAAGTTCTCAAGGATTATATTTTCAATCCTTTGTGGATGGTGAACAAACTCATGCGAGCTATACTTCCTTTACCAAATTTGATAATTTCTTTAATTTTTTGAGTCCCAAACAACAGGAGCGACAAAACCGTAAAATCAAAGATAAGGAAGAAAAAGGGGAGGATTTGCGACTGGATTACCGACTATTAATGCATGATATCATTCGAAAAGGGGATCATTACATCGTTGTCGCAGAAGCTTTTTATCCTGATTACAAATACAATAATTTCGGCCCTTATGGCGGTGGATTCTTTCCCGGCATGATGACCATGGGTGGCTTCTATTCTCCTTGGAGCATGTTGTATAATCCCTATCGCTGGGGATATGGCTATTATGGTCTTTATTCGCCATTCTCAAGCTATTACAGTCCGTGGGGATACAGAGGATTTAATTATTATGGAAATCAGCAACAGTTTGACGGATGGGTCTACACTCACGCTGTCATAGCGGAATTAGATGAGAATGGAAAATTATTGTGGGATCACTGTATTTCCTTACAAGATATGAAGGAGCCGAAACTCATTCAGAAAATCAAAACTTCAGTTCAAGAAGACCAAATTATACTAAGCTACAGCCGAAATAATGAGATTGTTTCCAAAATAATCCAAGCGCAAGGAACCAAAGAAACCGAACATGTGATGCCGATTGAAACCAATCAAGAAGGTGACCGTGTGCGTAAATCCGGTGATTCCGATTTAACTTATTGGTACAATACTTATTTTTTAGCTTCCGGTACCCAACAAATTGTTAACCAAACGGATGGAAAACGTCAAGTTTTCTATTTAAATAAAATTCAATTCAACCCTTAATGTCTACCAATCAACAATCCATCGCCATTGAAACACCTCAAAACTGGGGAAAAAGTTATGAACTCATCGATTCAGGCGGATTTGAAAAACTAGAACAGTTTGGTGATTTTGTGGTAAGACGCCCAGAACCTCAGGCTTTATGGTCAAAATCCTTATCTGAAGAATTTTGGGCAATGAAAGCCAATGCCCATTTCCGCAAAGAAAAAGGGAGTACAGAGCGTGGTATTTGGGATATCAAAAAAGGAGTTCCCGATAAATGGTTTATACCTTATCAATCGGAGAAATTGGATTTAAAACTAAAGATAAGCTTATCCTCGTTCAAACACGTGGGCTTATTTCCGGAACAAGCATCAAATTGGGAATTTTTAGCTAAGCATATTCCCTTGTTGAGCAATCCAAAACCGAAAATCTTAAATCTATTTGCCTACACAGGAGGAGCTAGTTTGGTTTGCCGTCAAATGGGAGCCGATGTCACACACGTGGATTCAGTGAAACCTGTACTTTCTTGGGCAAGGGAAAACATGGAAGTCTCCCAATTGGATTCGATTCGTTGGATGGCTGAAGATGCCTTGAAATTTGTCAAGCGAGAAGCGAGAAGAGGAAATTTCTATCAAGGTGTCTTATTAGATCCTCCAGCATACGGTCGGGGACCTGATGGAGAAAAATGGATTCTCGAGGAACAAATTGATGATATGTTACGCTCTGTGAAAGAGATTTTGGACCCTAAGGAGCACATCTTATTGACGAATGTCTATTCATTGGGTTTTTCAACATTGGTTGTTGAAAATTTAGTCAATGGAATTTTCAGTGTTCCAGACAATGCTGAGTCGGGTGAATTATACCTTAATGACCAATACGACAAAAAACTCCCATTGGGAGTTTTCCATCGCTATTTATTCAAGGCTTAATTCTTCGGGTAAATCACGCCTTTGGCTGCTAAAAGCGTGTTTTTCATTAAAGAAACGATAGTCATTGGACCAACTCCTTTAGGCACCGGAGTGATGTAAGAGCAAATTGGCGAAACTGAATCGAAATCGACATCCCCTTTTAAAGCGAATCCAGATTTCTTCGACGAATCTTCTACACGCGTTAAACCTACATCGATAACAACCGCGCCTGGCTTAATGTGTGAAGCATTGATAAATTCGGGCTTACCTAATGCCGCGATGAGAATATCGGCTTGTTGGCACATCTCTTCCAAATTCGCAGTCCGCGAGTGAGTTAAAGTAACCGTGCAATTTCCTTGTGGATGATTACGTTGCATGAGAATAGACATTGGAAGCCCTACAATTTGGCTACGCCCAACTACCACACAATGTTTTCCCGCTGTTTCGATATTATAATAAGCTAACAAATCCAATACTCCTTGCGGTGTTGCTGAAATATAAGCAGGTAATCCTTTCGCCATCCGACCGATGTTGATTGGATGAAAACCATCCACATCTTTCGATGGATGAATTGTTTCCATGACACGGTCTGGATTAATGTGGTTGGGTAAAGGGAGTTGGACAATTAACCCATCCATGTCAGGATTATTATTCACGTCCTCAACCGCTTTCAAGAGTTCATCTTCAGAAATGGAAGGATCAAAACGAAGTAGGGTAGAAGAGAATCCTAACTCCTCACAAGACTTCACTTTATTGGCAACATAGGTTTCGGATGCACCATTGTTACCTACAAGAATGGCTACTAAATGGGGGGCACGTTTACCGGAAGCAACCAACTCTTGAACTTCCAAGGCAATAGCCGCTTTCATGGATTCAGCGACCATTTTTCCATCAATAATCTGACTCATTTTATTTCTTTCTAGTTGTTTTTTTCGGCGCAGGGGCAGCATCACCTAAAGCCAGACAATCCTCTAATGTTAAACTTGCTGGATCTTGATCCTTCGGAATCTTCACATTACGTTTTCCGATTTGAATGTAGGGACCATACATACCATTTACGACCTTGACAGCTGCATTCTCGGCAAATTCTTTGATAATCTTATTCGCCTCAGAATTACGCTTGGCTAAGATCAATTCAATCGCACGTTCTTGCGTTAAGGTCGCCAAATTGTCTGTTTTACTTAGTGATATATACTTACCATTATGCTTCACATAAGGGCCAAAACGGCCTTTACCGGTTTCAATTAATTGATCCTCAAAGTACCCTAAACCTGCTGATTCAGCAGCTTTCTGAGCGGCCTGCATGACCACTAAGGCTTGTTCTATTTCAATCGTAAAGGGATCATAAGGCTCTGGCAAACTAACGAATTTGCCATCAAACTTAATGTAAGGGCCTAATTTACCTGCTCCAATAACAACCGGTTTATCCTCATGGATACCAATCTCACGTGGCAATTTCGGACGAGCTAATAAAGCAATGGCTTCTTCTAAACTTAAGGTAGCTATCGATTGATTCTTCGCTAGGTTCGCAAAAACGGGTTTATCTTCTTCACCTGATTCACCTAATTGGACGAATGGTCCAAATTTTCCTAAGCGAACCGAAATCTTTTTGCCTGTTTCCGGATCTACACCCAATTCACGACCTCCGCCCACAGAACTACGCGAGATGCTCTTACTTTCTTCAATGGTCTTATGGAAAGAACCATAAAAATCTTTCATCAATTTAACCCATGGCAACTTCCCTTGTGCAATGTGGTCAAATTCATTTTCCATTTCAGCCGTAAAGGTATAATCAACGACCTCTTGGAAATTTTCAACTAAGAAATCCGTAACTAAAGTACCAATATGGGTCGGGAATAATTTCGCCTTTTCAGCACCCACCATTTCCGTGGCCTTAGTACCTGCAATTTCTTCATCTTTTAAGGTCCACGTTTGATAGCTACGTTCCTTTCCGGGACGATCTTCTTTCTCAACGTAGGCCCGTTTAATGATGGTAGATATGGTAGGAGCGTAAGTAGATGGACGGCCGATACCTTTTTCTTCCAATGCTTTCACTAAACTAGCTTCCGTGTAACGGGGTGCAGGACGAGAGAAACGCTCTTGCGCCTTAATTTCATCTAATTGGAGTACTTGGCCAACGGTCAAAGGAGGCAACATATCTTTGTTGTCATCTTCCTCTTCATCGTCTTTCCCTTCTAAATAGGCTTTTAAGAAACCTTCGAAAGCAACCATCTCACCTTGAGCCACCAAAACTTCGGTGGTGGTTGAAATTTCAATTTGCGCTGTAGTTCTTTCCAAAAGCGCATCTGCCATTTGAGAAGCAATTGAACGCTTCCAAATTAATTCATATAGTTTACGCTCACGAGAATCTCCCGAAAGCGTAGATAAACCAAAATCCGTTGGACGAATGGCTTCGTGCGCCTCTTGAGCACTATCTGATTTCGTTTTAAATTGACGCGCATAGTGAAATTTATCGCCATAGTTTGCTTCAATCGCCGCCTTTGCTTTATCTCTCGCTTCTTGTGAAAGCATCGTTGAATCGGTACGCATGTACGAAATACGACCTGATTCATATAGTTTTTGCGCAATGGACATGGTCGTTGCCACGGCATATCCCAATTTACGCGATGCTTCCTGCTGGAGCGTAGAAGTAGTAAATGGCGGCGCCGGTGTTTTCTTGGCTGGCTTTGTTTCTAAACTCTTAATGGAGAAAGTTGCCCCAACACACTTCTTAAGAAATTCCAATGCATCACCTTCTTTGGCAAAATTCTTGGCCAATTCCGCTTTCAATACTTTTTTTCCAGGCAAATCAAATAATGCAGTTACTTTAAAAGTAGCAATGCTATTATGTTCTTCGATTTCACGCTCACGCTCTACAATTAAACGAACGGCAACCGACTGAACACGACCTGCTGATAATCCTTTTTGAACCTTAGACCACAAAACAGGGGATAGTTCGAAACCAATTAAACGGTCCATAATCCGACGCGCTTGTTGGGCATTCACTAAATCCATGTCAATAGCCCGAGGCTGTTCGATCGCTTTTAAAATCGCCGACTTCGTAATTTCACGAAATACAATACGTTTCGTGTCATCCTTTAAATTTAGCGCCTCCTTTAAATGCCAAGAAATGGCTTCTCCCTCACGGTCGTCGTCCGTTGCTAACCAAACCTCATCCGATGATTTTGCTAATTTCTTTAATTCCGAAATAACCTGTGTCTTATCAGAGGATACAACATACGTGGGCGTGAAATCATTATCCACATCGATGACCTTATCACCTTTGGTAGGTAAATCCCGCACATGACCGAAAGAAGATTTTACAATAAAATCCTTACCCAAATAACCTTCTATCGTTTTTGCTTTTGCGGGGGACTCAACTATGACCAAATTTTTTGCCATCAGATAAATGTTACAGGTTAAATTTTCGAAATGACCTCAAATATAGTTGCTTAAAATGTATTTGTTTACAATTACAGCGAAAGCACCAAAAAAAATCTAAAAAATCATATTATTCAGGAATATTACCAATTCGAATACGCGAATTGATGTTTACCCGAAATCCAAGGTAATTAAAGTTTCCATTGGAAAAATTAGCAATAGCCTCCAATCGGAGGACCTTAATAACACCATCCAATCCATACCCCAATTCCTGGTAAAATAAATTCTGTTTAGGTAGGTAAACGGCATTCGCGATCAAAAGTTCTTTCACGTAGGCTTTTTTTGTTCCGAGCAAGGGCTTTAACCAAAGATTGGAAAACTGAAATTGAGATAAAGCCTCAACATAGTTTCCTGAGGTACTGTAAGCATAATGATTGACATTTAGCCGCTGGTTGGCCCCCGAAGTAAAATTCTGATAATAACCGACTAAGCGGTGCGAGGCCAACATATCTCCTGTGTTTATCAAATTAAGGCCGCCATTAAAATGTTTGTAGTCTAAAAAATATTTCGGTGAATGCCCAAAGAAAGTACCCGCATTAATAACAAAACCCGATTTTGCCCAAGGGGAAAGTTGCAAATTTTGAACATAAGATAATTCAAGCATTTGGAAATCCACTGTAGCACCCATGATTTCAGGCCATGCCGCGCGGTATTTCACTTGAATTAAAGGAGAAGACCCCCAATCCGATTGGCGGGTAGAATTAAAGTAGGATTGTGTAAGAAAAGGACGATACCCGAGCGTAAATTGTGTGATAAATGCCCGGTTAGCATCAAAACCTTCAACCATATTTTCTTCATTTGTTGGGTTATTGCTACTAAAGCGACGATTCATGTAATTGATCCAATAATAGCCCGTTGTATTATCCATTTGCATTCGCATTGCTGATTCAACGAGCGCCTTAACGTAGAGTCGTGATGAAATACGTTTCAGCAAGGAAATATTCCAAAACTGTTTTCGATAAATCTTCATTTGATTATTTTTCAAAAGAAGCGTCGCAAGCGAGTTCATTTCGGGTGAAATGGTATTATCTGGATTGAATTGGGCGACATAATCTCCTTGCGTGGCGGAAATATCTAATGTTTCTGAACGATAACGGAGTCGGGCGTATCCCGTATTTCGATTAAGCTCAAACGACCTTCGGCCTAAAAACTCGGCTTCCAACATGCGATAGCGCGCCCATCGTTTCCGGAAAACGACAGCTGTATTGACTACGAAACCTTCGGCAGTGTTGAAATTGGAGTCAAAAACGGGGGATTTGTAATAGATTTCAAAGGGATAATAATCTTGCTTTCGTTGGCCAAAGTAGAAAGACCGACTAAATACCAATTGATCCAAACGAAAAGGAACCTTCCTCAGTGTATCAAAATAAGCGATACTTGAGGAATCCATGGGTACAGGGAAAAAATTCGGCGTTTGTATTTTCTTCTGCGCTGTAGGAGCTATGATAACCGAATCTGAACTCACGAGCGCTGATTGGGGTCTCTGTTTCCATTTTCGAATAAGTCCATGATGAAAATTAGCGAGCAATTGGCTAACAAATGTTTCATCAAATGCGCGATCAGAAATATTTAATACTTCCTTAATCGCTTTAGGTTTTTCAAAGTCATTTACAGCGGGTAACCAAAACTGAATTTCCCCGTTGACTTTTTGAAAGATTTCATATTCCCCCGTTATTCCCAAGAGTCCTCCTTTGACCTGAAAACGGGCAGATAAAGGAAGCCAAATGTCATATTTATATTGATTCTTGATATCCAATTGATAATCAATTGCGTCGGATTCAACCGTTCCTTCGAAGCCAACAAACATACCTTCTTGACTCAATGTCAAAACACCTGAAAATAAACGATCTGTTTTCCATTTAGGCGTAATGGTATATTGGTATACCGCTTGACCCTGTAAAAGAAAAGTCTGTTTGAAAGTAAATTCGTAATAAGTACGAGCCTGAAAATTAAGCGGTGATATGATTTGTGAACCAACAAAATCCTGATAAAAATCTGTCCAAAAAAATAAAGTAGGACGTGGATATTTGATTTGATTACCTTGAACTTGTTCCACTCGATGAATCATTTGATTCATCGCACCCATAAAAACATGCGAATTGGTTTGTTTACCGTACCATTGCCCAATCTTAATCCCCTCCAATTTTTGTAAACGTTGTTTACCGACATAGGGGAAACGATCAAAACGACCTTTTTCGGCAATCTCCACATCAAATTGCAGGTGTCGAATTTGGGCAGCATGGGAGGGAGCTTGGGCGATTGCCAAATCTACAACAGCTTGAAAATCATTCATTTGCGCACATACCATCCCAGGCAGGCATAGCCCTAAAAGGCAAACAAAATGACGGAAGATTTTCAAGCTTAATAGGTTTAAATGTCAGACAAAACAGCCAAAAACATTATTTAATTCAGAAACGATTGCCAAATTTCAATAAAATTTCAATCATAGGAAATCATAGTCTTCAAAATTGGCAATTTTCAAGCTAATCTATTAATTTTGCGAGCAATTTCTTATATAAAAATAATTACCATGGCCTTTGACATTGAAATGATCAAAGCTGTTTACGAAAGAATGCCGGCTCGCATTGCAGCAGCACGTGCATTAACTGGTAAGCCGCTTACGTTAACTGAAAAAATCCTTTACAGCCATTTATGGGAAGGAACGCCTTCTACGGCATATGCTCGTGGAAATTCTTATGTTGATTTCGCACCGGACCGTGTAGCGATGCAAGATGCAACGGCTCAAATGGCCTTGTTGCAGTTTATGCAAGCAGGACGCCCACAAGTAGCAGTCCCATCGACGGTACACTGTGATCACTTGATTGAAGCGAAGGTTGCTTCATCAACCGACTTAGCCGTTGCGGTCGATAAGAATAAAGAAGTTTACGATTTCTTGTCATCGGTTTCAGATAAATACGGTATCGGTTTCTGGAAACCAGGTGCGGGTATCATTCACCAAGTCGTTTTAGAAAATTATGCATTCCCAGGCGGAATGATGATCGGTACTGACTCACACACGGTTAACGCGGGTGGATTAGGTATGATCGCTATCGGTGTGGGTGGTGCAGATGCTTGTGATGTGATGGCAGGATTAGCTTGGGAATTGAAATTCCCGAAATTAATCGGTGTTAAATTAACAGGTAAATTAAACGGTTGGACCGCACCCAAAGACGTTATCTTAAAAGTAGCGGGTATCTTGACAGTGAAAGGTGGTACAGGTTGTGTGGTTGAATATTTCGGAGAAGGAGCAACTTCTATGTCATGTACAGGTAAAGGTACTATTTGTAACATGGGAGCTGAAATTGGAGCAACTACCTCAACTTTCGGTTACGATGATTCCATGGCGCGTTATTTACAATCAACGGGGCGTGCGGATGTTGCTGCAATGGCGGATCAAGTTCGTGAGCACTTGACGGCGGATCCTGAGGTATATGCAAATCCAGAAAAATACTTCGATCAAGTAATCGAAATTGATTTAGATACATTAGAACCCCATTTAAATGGTCCTTTCACTCCTGATTTGGCTACACCAATTTCGAAAATGAAAGAATTAGCCGAGAAAAACGGTTGGCCTACAAAAGTGGAGGTTGGTTTGATAGGTTCTTGTACCAACTCATCTTACGAAGACATCGCACGTGCAGCATCTTTAGCAAAACAAGTAGCGTCGAAAGGATTAAAGACCAAAGCGCAGTTTACCATTACGCCAGGTTCAGAATTAGTACGTTACACCATTGAACGTGACGGATTTATTGATACATTCAATACAATTGGTGCGACCGTATTCTCGAATGCTTGTGGACCATGTATCGGCCAATGGGCTCGTCCAGGTGCTGAAAAAGGAGAGAAGAACACGATTGTTCACTCATTTAACAGAAACTTCGCAAAACGTGCGGATGGTAACCCAAATACATTTGCGTTCGTTGCTTCCCCAGAAATGGTTACCGCATTAGCAATTGCAGGAGATTTGACTTTCAATCCATTGACTGACACTTTGACCAATGAGAAAGGTGAGCAAGTTAAATTGGATGCACCAACAGGCGATGAATTACCACAAAAGGGATTTGCGGCTGAAGATGCAGGATATCAAGCACCAGCAGAAGATGGTTCAGGTGTTCAGGTAAAAGTTTCACCAACATCAGATCGTTTGCAATTATTGGATCCATTTGCGGCTTGGGAAGGTACGGACTTATCCGGCTTGAAATTATTGATTAAGGCAAAAGGTAAGTGTACCACAGATCATATCTCAATGGCAGGACCTTGGTTGAAATACCGTGGCCACTTGGATAATATATCAAACAATATGTTGATTGGCGCTGTCAACTTCTTTAACGAGAAAACAGACAATGTTAAAAATCAATTAACAGGAGAATACGGTCCGGTACCAGCGACTCAACGTGCATACAAAGCGGCAGGAATTGGAACAATTGTAGTAGGGGATACCAACTACGGTGAAGGTTCATCTCGTGAGCATGCGGCGATGGAGCCACGTCACTTGGGTGTTCGTGCGGTTTTGGTGAAGTCATTTGCTCGTATTCATGAGACCAACTTGAAGAAGCAGGGTATGTTGGCATTAACATTTGCCAACGAAGCTGATTATGACAAGATTCAAGAGAATGACAGCATTAATATTGTTGGCTTAGGTTCATTCGCACCAGAAAAACAATTGACGATTGAATTGGTGCATGCAGATGGTTCGAAAGAGAGTTTTGCGGTGAATCATACATACAATGCTCAACAAATCGAGTGGTTCAAAGCGGGTGGCGCATTGAACATTATTCGTGCATCTGTAAAATAGATTTGATTTAAGGCGTAAAATGTCTAATTTTGCGCCTTAATTTTTACAATTAAGCCCTTACAATACTAACATGGCAGCGATTAACGCAGTTAAAATTTTCTCAGGTTCGGCCTCTAATTACCTCGCGAAGGAAATTGCGAAGTATTATGGAAAGGATTTGGGAGCAGTAACCACATTGCGATTCTCAGATGGTGAGATGTCACCCAGTTTTGATGAATCAGTACGCGGCTGTGATGTATTCATTATTCAATCAACTTTCCCTACAGCTGATAACTTGATGGAATTGTTGTTGATGATTGATGCAGCAAGACGTGCTTCAGCACACTACGTGACGGCGGTAATTCCTTACTTTGGTTATTCTCGTCAGGATCGTAAAGATCGTCCACGTGTAGGTATTGGAGCAAAATTGATTGGAAATTTATTGACTGCGGCAGGAGCAGATCGTTTAATGACGATTGACCTTCATGCGGGTCAAATTCAAGGATTTATGGATTTTCCAGTGGATCACTTGGAAGGCAATGCCATCTTTGTACCCTATTTGAAATCGTTAAATCTTGAAAATATTGTATTTGCATCACCGGACGTAGGTGGTGTGGTACGTACGCGCAATATGGCCAAATTCTTCAATGCGGAAATGGTTATTTGCGATAAACACCGTAAGCGTGCCAATGAAATTGCTTCCATGCAATTAATCGGAGACGTGAAAGGTGCAGATGTTGTCTTGGTCGATGACTTAATTGATACCGGAGGTACCTTGTGTAAAGCCGCTCAGTTATTAATGGACAAGGGTGCAAATTCAGTTCGCGCGGTGGTAACACACCCCGTTTTATCTGGAAAAGCGTATGAAAATATCTCTAATTCTGTTTTAACGGAATTATTGGTAACTGATACGATTCCACAAAAACAGGAATGCGACAAAATTAAGGTATTATCCGTTGCTGAGTTATTTGCCAAAGCAATTGGTCGTATCCGTGATCATGAGTCTATCAGTTCATTATTTATTAAATATTAATTTCAACCGTTTTCAGGGGATAGCCTACGTGCGAAAGACTGGAAACACTAACAAAAACAAAATGAAAAAGTTAGAAATCGTAGGGTATAAGCGCGCTACATTAGGTACCAAAGGTTCAAAAGATTTACGTGCAGAGGCATTAGCTCCATGCGTATTGTATGGTGGTAAAGAGCAATTGCATTTCGCAGTTCCGATGATCTTGTTCCGTGAGTTATTGTACTCTTCAGATGTGTACGAAGTAGAATTGAACATTGAAGGTGATATCCACCGTGCAATTTTGCAAGATGCTCAATTCCACCCAGTAAACGAAATGATTCTTCACGTAGATTTCTTGGAGATCACGGCTGACAAGCCAGTTAAAATCGACGTTCCAGTTAAAATCATTGGAAACTCTCCAGGCGTTATCAAAGGGGGTAAAATGGTTCAAAAATTACGTAAAGTTTCTTTACGTGGATTAGTGGCTAACATTCCTGATTTCGTAACAGCGGATATCTCTGGACTTGACTTAGGTCAAACAGTGAAGGTTAACAAGTTGAAAGTTGAGGGTTGCGAAATCCTAAATCCAGCTTCTAACCCAGTTGCTACCATCGATATCCCAAGAGCATTAAGAGGTAAATTAACTGCTTAATTCTCTTAGAGAATTTTCTGATAGAACTAAAAAAGCCATCCGTCAAATGACGGATGGCTTTTTTTATGTAAAGCGTTTCATCAAATGACGAAACGCTCCATGGTAATCTATTTTTTAGCAATTACCTTAACAATAGGCGCGGGGCTTTTCACACTTGCGTGTGCCTTACTTTTTCCTGCATAAATATAAGGAGCAATAACTAATGAAACGATTGACATCAATTTAATCAAGATGTTCATCGATGGTCCAGACGTATCCTTGAATGGATCACCAACAGTATCACCCGTTACAGCAGCCTTATGAGGTTCAGAACCTTTCTTAAATGTTTGACCATCGATCAAAACACCTTTCTCGAATGATTTCTTTGCATTGTCCCAAGCACCACCCGCGTTTGATTGGAAAATACCCATCAAAACACCTGATACCGTTACACCTGCCAATAAACCACCTAAAACCTCAGGTCCCATCGTGAAACCAACTACAACAGGTACAGTCAAAGCGATTGCACCTGGCAAGATCATTTGACGAATTGATGCCTCGGTAGAAATAGCCACACATTTCTCATATTCTGGCTTTGCCTTGTATTCCATAATGCCTGGAATCTCACGGAATTGACGACGTACCTCATTGACCATTTCCATCGCAGCTTTACCTACAGCTGAAATACATAAAGCTGAGAAAATAAATGGAATCATACCACCAATGAATAAACCTGCCAATACATCTGCTTTATAGATATCAATAGCAGTAATTCCAGAAATACCAACGAAAGCCGCAAACAATGCCAAAGAAGTCAAAGCTGCTGAAGCAATGGCAAAACCCTTACCCGTAGCTGCTGTTGTATTTCCTACTGCATCTAAATTATCCGTACGATCACGAACCTCAGAAGGCAATTGAGACATCTCAGCAATACCTCCTGCATTATCAGCAATAGGACCAAAAGCATCAATTGCTAATTGCATAGCAGTTGTTGCCATCATACCCGCAGCAGCAATAGATACACCATAAATACCCGCAAATTTATAAGAAGCGATAATACCTGCAGCTAAAACGATAATTGGCAATACAGTAGATTCCATACCAACCGCTAAACCACCGATAATATTCGTTGCATGACCTGTACCAGATTTCTGTACGATTGAATCAACCGGACGCTTACCCATCGCCGTATAATACTCCGTGATAATTGACATTAAGGCTCCAACTACCAAACCTACAATAATCGCATAGAATACATCCATTGAACTGAATGTTGTTCCACGTAATACTAAGGTTTCTGGTAAAATATTGGTTACCAAGAAATACGAGGCAATAAATGTGATAACAATAGAAGCATAATTACCTACGTTCAACGCATTTTGTACCGAATCTGTCTCCTTCGAAATTCGTACAAAGAAGGTAGATACTAAGGAAGCTAATAGACCCACACCTGCAATTAACATCGGTAATAAAACAGGGGAGAAGCCACCATAATTATCAGTAACTTCAATTTCTTGTCCCAATACCATGGTAGCAAGAATCGTAGCCACATAAGAACCGAATAAATCAGCACCCATACCCGCTACGTCACCTACGTTGTCTCCAACGTTATCAGCAATCGTCGCTGGATTACGAACATCATCTTCTGGGATGCCAGCCTCTACCTTACCTACAAGGTCAGCTCCAACGTCGGCAGCTTTCGTATAGATACCGCCTCCAACACGAGCGAATAAGGCAATCGACTCCGCACCTAATGAAAAACCTGCTAATACTTCAATAGCCGTCTTCATCTCATCAGAAGTTAATGCTTTACCTTCTGCAAACAATTGATAAAAGGCTATAAACAAACCACCTAAACCAAGAATCGCTAATCCAGCAACGCCCATACCCATTACAGATCCACCGGTAAACGATACATTTAATGCCTTAGCTAAAGAAGTACGCGCAGCTTCAGCAGTACGCACATTGGCCTTAGTAGCTACAATCATACCAATGTACCCCGCAGTAGCTGAGAAAATGGCACCAATAAGAAAGGCTAATGCAATGTAAGGAGATGAGTGAATAGGATTATCCACAGTTCCTGTCTGTGTACCCAACCACGCTAATAAAATTGCCGTTGGAATGGCAAAATAGGCTAAAATTTTCCACTCTGCTTTTAAAAATGCAATCGCCCCATCCGCAATGTAGCCCGACAACTCCTGCATCTTGTCATTTCCCGCATCCTGTTTAGATACCCAACTAAATTTCCATGCTGTATACAGCAATCCTACTATACCAAAAGCAGGGACTAAGTAAACAATTTGATTCATAAATAATGATTTAGATTTTTTCAAAAAAATTTAGCACAATTAAGAGATTTTCCCGCAAATTTCCAACTAGAAGGGTGCAGTTATTGAAAGTTTCCACTCAGATGGAACCCAATTACCAATCGGTTTTGCAACTTCTAAACCAAATGTCCTGAAAATTCCTTGCAAGGAATAAGCCACTTCATAAAAACCATCTTTCCCATTCTTAGACACCGTCTGCAATGAACTGAAACGAATATGTTCACGTAGTCCATACATATAGAACCATTGACTTTGGGTATACAATAATTTTCGGGGACTCCATCTCGTATGAAAAACGAGTGATCTTCCCGCTGTACTAAATTGATACATAGGTAAGGTGCTAAATCCAAAAGGTAAACTTGAAACAACATTTAATTCATTGGCATTGAAATGGGTAAAATCCATAAAAATACGTGGCTTCCTGAAGAAATCATCGTAACGAACCTGATACGCCAATTGACCTAAACGATTTAAATTAACCGTTTGATCTACCTGAATACCTATTCTTGAAAAGCCAAAATCACCCAAGACAGCCTGAGTTTCTAACTTCATCGTTAAATTACTCTCAGATCTAGCTACTCGACGGACTTGATTAATCAATCGCCAAGTAGATCCTGGTTTCCAAGTAATAGATGCTCCAATGCTCCATTGATTATGCGTCTCAAACCTTGTGTCAGCTATTTCATTTGCTAAAGGATAATTCGCTCGGAATGAATTCTGTCTTTGAAACCATCCATTTGAAACTACATTAGTCAATGGACTGCGGTTACGATATTCTAATTCAGCCCGCCATTGAAAAGAAGCTCGAACCTGACGCCTAAAGCTTATTTGAGCAAAATCCTTTTGATACCAATACAAATAACTCCTTGAATCAAACAAAGCCGCGCTTGAGTTGAGCGTCAATGGAAGTGTTTTGGCAGAACTAAAATTAGCCAGTTGAGATCCTACTGTCATGTTAAGGAGGTTTCTACCTTCATCCGACTTATTCTCCACAAAAAAGTCTCCATTAAATCCTTGACGCGCAAAGGCATACCGCAAATTGGCTCCCGTTTTAAAATAATCAGTCTTTGTCCGCTGATGATTGAATTCTAAATCCCGATTTAAATAAAATCCATCCACGGGAGTAAATCCAAAACCGAACAAACCAATACTGAAAGAATTACCCAAGCCGTTCTTTTCATAAGTATACCGCTTCGCAAAAAACAAATGAGATAATTTAAACTTAGGTAACGCATTTAAAGAGTCTTTCGTCATCTTCGCGCGTTCAAATACATATAAACTATCTGCTTCCTTGAATCCCTTAATTTCAGCTTCCGTCAGAGGGACTTCTCTTTCTTCATTCCAGAACGCTTCCGAATGCGTAGGAGCAAGCGAATCTACTGTCATTTCATAAATCCCACTTATTCCTTCTTTGGCTAAAGAATCCTCTTTTACCTCCTCCTTGGCAACCTGTTTAAGTACCTTTTTTAATTTTTTTCGAGTAATCTCTCCATTAAATGCTGATTGGGGATTTCTAGTAACCTTCGAACGATCAATCTCTTTCGCCAAGGCTTTATCCAAACGCTCTTCAATAATCTGGGGTTTAACCACAAATCCAGGATTAACTTGTATTTGATAGGACTTAATCTGTGTTACGTAATTAACAGCGAAACCAAAGCCTAAGACCTGCATAGTCGCACGCATTTCATAATTAATTGGCATCCATACGCCCTGAAATTCAGCATTCTGTTGGCTTAACGTAAAACTTCCCGAACTATTCTTAAAATTCAATCGAAGCGAATAAATACTCCATGTGTCCTCTACGACCAACAATTCTCCATCAAACAAATCGATGGCGTAAGCCTTTGGCCGAACCTGAATTTTACTTATCGTTTTTCCGCCTTGCGTAAAACTTCCCAAAAAACTAAAATTATAAAATTGAAAGGCTTGAGGAGCAAGGGGTGAAATCAACGATCCCCATACTTTCTGCTGGTAAAAATTAGTTTGTGTAGCTCTTAAATTGGGTGCATCCGCACCCTTTAATGCAAGTGGTAAATTACTACGATTTGAAATCACCCGCTCTTGGACTTGATTGGGACGCTTATAAGTTACTTGGTTAATCCCCTCTAAAACATACGTTCTCCCTACTTTAATTCCCGCATCCTTCTCCAGCTGCTTTCCGATTGCTAAATTGGCTAATTTAGAAATAGACGTTATTTTACCACCACCTTTCACATAAGCTTTCGCCTGATAGGAATTTAATTCCTTTAAATGAAAAGGGGCCATGGCGATCATTCGACGCATGATACCAATCGCAGGATCTTCCTTGAGTGCACGCACATTAATCTCATCCAAGGCAACCGCTTGCTCCTGCATAATAACCACTACATCCTCCTTGGATTCCTGATTAGCTAATTCAATTTCAACAGGCTTAGGAGCAAAGCCCAAATGCCTAAATACCAACCGATTCTTTCCCTGTTTTAAACGCAATTCAAAACGGCCATCCTCATTCGCCAAGGTTCCTTGATTCGTATTTTCCACCCAAATTGAAGTAAAAGCTAATGCTTCACCGTTCGCGTCCATTACACGTCCCTGTAAGGTTTGCGCTGTCAGGCATATAGGAAAAAGAATTAATAGTAAGAGTAGCTTCATAGCACAAAGTTTCGAAGATAATTGGAATACACCATGTTAAAAACTGATAATTTAATAAAAGGGCGTAAATTTGAAATCTTATGGGATTGACTCACCGACAACTCTTTCAGAAACACATGGCTCCAACATCTAATGCCCCTTTAGCATTAGAAATTGTGAATGCCGAACATATTTATTTAACGGATACTTCCAATAAAAAGTACATCGATTTAATTTCTGGAATTGCCGTTTCGAACGTGGGGCATCGAAATCCTGAAGTAGTTCAAGCCATCAAAAATCAGCTTGATCAATACATGCACTTGATGGTGTATGGCGAATACATCCAAAGTCCTCAAGTACTACTGGCAGAAGCTCTGGTTAAATCGACCCAAACCAATACCCTCAACCAAGTTTATTTTACAAATTCTGGTACGGAGGCTGTGGAGGGGGCAATGAAATTAGCCAAGCGATATACCAAAAGAACCGAGATGATTGCCTGCATCAATGCCTATCATGGGGCTAGTCAAGGTGCATTGTCCTTAGCAGGGGATGAAGGATTTAAAAACAGCTTTCGGCCCTTACTACCAGATATCCGACATATTCGCCATGGTGAATTACAGGATTTAAACGCAATTACCCACAAAACAGCCGCCGTCTTTATTGAAATCGTTGCAGGTGAAGCAGGAATTCGAACGGCCAGTGAGGCTTATTTTAAAGCTTTACGAGCAAGATGTACCGAAGTAGGCTGCCTATTAATCATTGATGAAATACAAACTGGATTCGGGCGGACGGGTACTTTCTGGGCTTTTCAATCTAAAAACATCATTCCCGATGTTCTATTAACTGCCAAAGGGATGGGGGGCGGAATGCCCATTGGTGCATTTATGGCCAGCGAATCACTTATGCAATCGCTTTCCTATGACCCCGTATTAGGTCACATTACGACATTTGGGGGACATCCTGTTTCTTGTGCGGCTTCATTAGCGACCTTACAATACATTGAAAATAATCAACTTCTTGATCAAGTAGGAGCGAAACACGATTTATTTAAAGAATTATTAAAGCATCCCATTATCAAAGATTTCCGAGGAATAGGTTTAATGATTGCTGTGGAAATGCAAGATTTCAAAACCGTCAAAGCAGTCATTGATGAATGTATACATCTAGGCTTAATAACGGATTGGTTTTTGTTCTGCGATAATTCCTTGCGCATTGCACCTCCCTTAGTGATCACACAAGCGGAAATAAAAATGGCTTGCAACATCTTGTTACAAGCCATGGATAAAGTTTATCGGGCAAATTAAGCGTGCTTCAACAAAGTTTCAGCTAATACAGATTTAGGGATATTTCCACCCACTAAACGCTCCACCATTTCACCATTTTTAAATACCATCAAGGTAGGAATTGAACGAATACCTAACGAAGCTGGTACTGCTGAGTTCGCATCTACATTCATTTTAGCTACCACCGCTTGTCCTTCAACATCTCCTGCTAACTCCTCTACGATTGGTCCGATCATTTTGCAAGGTCCACACCATTCAGCCCAAAAATCGACTAATACAGGTGTTGGTCCACTAATTAATTCCTGAAAGTTGGCATCCGTTGCCTCTACATATTTTCCCATTTTCTATTTTATTTTAAAATTCAAAATTATAACAAATCAAATACAAGATTTAGTTCCCGCGTAAATATTTATGAAATTAATCGAAAACCTACCGAATCAAGCGCTTGCAAGTCGGCAATCAAACCTTTTCCAATACGAATCTGCATCTTTCTCGACAAGAAATCCATCTGAATCTTCTCTTCTTCATCGAATACCTCAATAACCAATTTCTTATTCCCTTTGTTCTGCTCCAACACCGAATATAAATTATCCATCAAGGCAGGAGTGAGGTGCTTCAAATGCAAGGACAATTTCATTTCTTTGGTACGTTCTTCCAAAACCTCCGATAGCAACTCAATCGATTGGATTTTAAAGACCATCTGCTCTACATAGCGGTTCTTTTGTTGGTAAGAACCCTGCAAAAACAACATCCGATCTTGACCAATGAAACGCTCGAATTCAATGTAATCCTTACCGAATAACGCAAACTCATAATTTCCTGAGTAGTCCTCAAGCGTGAAAATCATGAACTGATTTCCATTCGCCGAAGTACGCGTATTCATTTTGGTAACAATTCCAGCGACAGATTGAACAGCACCGGGTTTTGAATCTAATTGGGCAACAGTAGAATTCGTGAAATTCTGGATTTCAACTTTATACTCATCCAGTGGATGCCCCGAAATATAGACCCCAACGACTTCCTTCTCATTTTTTAATTGCTCCATCACAGACCAAGACTCACTCGAGGGAAGACGCGGCTTAGCGATGTCGTTCCCTGTTCCAGCTCCCAAGTCCCCAAATAATGATTGCGTTGCCTCGGCCTTTAATTCAGCCATTTTGGACGCATAGCGAACAATTTTATCAATAAACGATGTTCCGTCCTCCATGGCAAAGTAATGCGAACGCTGAACCTCTGGAAAACAATCAAATGCTCCAGCCAATGCCAAGGATTCCATACTGCGTTTATTTACCTGACGAACATTGATTCGAGAAACAAAATCATAGATGTCCTTATACTCCCCATTCTTATTCCTCTCTTCTACAATCACATCAACGGCTGCCTCGCCCACACCCTTAATAGCTCCAAGTCCAAATCGAATGTGTCCCTTTTTATTCACAGCAAACGATCGGGATGATTCATTAACATCCGGAACTAACAACGGAATCCCCATTCGTTTACACTCATCCATGAAGAAGGTAATCTTCTCGATGTTTCCTAGGGAATTGGACAAGACGGCTGCCATGTACTCCGACGGATAGTTTGCTTTCAAGTAGCCCGTTTGATAAGCCACCAAGCCATAACAGGTCGAGTGTGATTTATTGAAGGCATACTGCGCAAATGCTTCCCAGTCGGTCCAAATCTTTTCCAATTTAGGCGCCGGATGATTGTTGGCCTGCCCACCTTCCATGAACTTACCCTTCATTTTATCAATCGTCGCCTTATCCTTCTTACCCATGGCCTTACGAAGTACGTCGGCATCACCTTTCGAGAAATTAGCTAATTTCTGCGAAAGCAACATTACCTGCTCTTGATAGACCGTAATCCCGTAGGTATCATTCAGATACTCCTCCATTTCCGGCAAATCGTATTCAATGGCCTCCCGACCGTGCTTACGAGCAATGTAGTTCGGAATATAAACCATCGGGCCTGGTCGGAACAAGGCATTCATGGCAATCAAATCAGAGAATTGATCCGGCTTCAGATCCCTTAAATGCTTTTGCATACCCGGGGATTCAAACTGAAAGGTCCCATTGGTCTCGGCACGTTGATATAGCTCAAAGGTCTTTGCATCATCCAAGGGTAAATCATCTAACACAATTTCAATCCCGTGATTCTGCTTGATCAATCGAACTGCCTCTTTCAGTATGGAAAGGGTCTTTAGACCCAAGAAGTCCATTTTAATTACACCGGCATTTTCAATGACCGAACCATCGTATTGCGTGATCAATAACGAAACGTCCTTCGATGTTGCGACCGGTAAAATATCCGTTAAATCGGATGGTGCAATGATAATTCCCGCTGCATGTATACCTGTTCCGCGCACAGAACCTTCCAACACCAAGGCATTCTCAATCACCGTGGAAGGCAAACCACCTGAATCTTTGATTTGACGCAATTGCTTCACCTGTTCAATCTCCTCCGGATTCAAACCTTCTTTATCAGCCAAACTCTTATCTCCATTCAGAGGCGCGTTAAATATACGCTCCAAAGTAATTTTGGGCTTCTCTGGAACTAATTTCGCCAACGCGTTGGACTCAGATAGTGGCAAATCCAAAACGCGCGCAACGTCTTTAATCGACATTTTGGCGGCCATAGTTCCATATGTAGCGATGTGTGCCACTTGGTTTTTACCATATTTATCGACCACATAGTCGATAACTTTTTGTCGGCCTTCATCATCAAAGTCCGTATCAATATCGGGCAATGACTTACGATCGGGATTCAAGAAACGCTCAAATAGCAAATTATACTTAATGGGATCGATATTCGTAATCCCTAAACAATAGGCTACCACTGAGCCCGCAGCAGAACCACGGCCCGGACCAACGTAAACACCCAAATCACGACCTGCTTGGATAAAATCGGCAACAATCAAGAAATACCCCGCAAAACCCATCGTTCGGATGGTATATAATTCAAAACGTAAGCGTTCTTCAACTACTTGATCAATGTCAACATAGCGCTTTTTTGCGCCCTCCATCGTCAAATGCTCCAAATAATCATCCTGCGTTTGAAAATTGGTCGGAATCTGGAAATTAGGTAATAATACATCTTTGGTCAGCTTCAAGGTTTCTACCTTATCCACCACCTCATTCGTATTATCAATAGCTTCGGGAACGTGGGACCAAAGTTTGGTCATTTCCTCTGTCGTCTTGAAATAAAACTGATCATTGTAGAAAGCAAAACGCTTTCCTTTCATCTCAGATCCATCATCGATATCCTTGTAGGTAGGAGTGGCCTGCTTTTCACCCGTGTTGATACACAAGAGAATATCATGTGCATTGGAATCCTTTTGATCTAAGTAATGACTATCATTCGAGGCAATTACCTTGACGTTATATTTCTTTGCAAACTTTAACAAGACCTCGTTAACTGTCTGTTGATCAGGTATATGATGGTTTTGAACTTCGATGTAATAGTCCTCACCAAATAGATCTAACCACCACTTAAATTCCTTTTCTGCTTCCTCTTCACCCGAACGCAATATAGCCTGCGGTACCGACGCCCCTAAACAACAAGTCGTGGCAATCAGACCTTTGTGATACTTTAAGACTAATTCTTTGTCGATCCGTGGATATTTGGAATACATTCCTTCCATAAATCCCAACGAACACAGTTTGACCAGATTTTGATAACCTTCCGGATTCTTGGCTAAAAACAATTGATGGTAACGCTTATCCTTTTGTTCCTTCGTAAAACTCTGCTTGTGCCGGTCAGTCACTAAATAAAACTCACAGCCTACAATCGGTTTAACACCTTGCTTACCCGCTTCTGCCACAAATTGAAATACGCCGAACATATTTCCATGGTCGGTAATCGCAACTGCCGGCATATTATCTGCCTTTGCCTTTTTAAACATCGCCGAAATCTTCGACGCCCCATCCAATAATGAAAACTGAGAGTGATTATGTAAATGCGAAAATTGCATGTAAATGGGTATTAAAAAGGTTCTTTATCAAAAAATGTCAAATTCAAGAAATCCAAAAATGGCTTTAAAAGCTTCGAATCCTGCATGAGTTTGGAGACAAAATCAGGAGCAGTAATTTCCTTGTCGGAATAATGCCGCCAATAAAACAATTGTTTCCGACGAATGTATTCGACATCTGCGGGATCTGGATCAAATCCTTTCGGAACCTTTTGCAACATTTCACCCTCAGCTTTCCCAAATGTGGCCAAGAATGAAGGGGATTCCACAATTTTACGCAAAGCCGCGCCATTGTAATCCACTTCTTGTCGATACTTCGCAATTTGCTCCGGCGTAGGACTGTACATCCCACCACCTAAAAAAGATTTACCGCCGGGTTCAATGTGGAGATAATAATCCATATAACCGGATCGCCGACCACCCTCCGAGAAACTGGCTGAAAACCAAGTTTTGTAGGGATCCTTGTTTTTTGAAAACCGCACATCGCGATATAGACGATAGGAGCAATGCTTTCGCTCTACACCCATCATATTCTCAAAAGCCCCATATTCTTGAATCAACCGCTCGATCAATTGATCAAATTTCTGCTTCTCCAGATCATAAACAGATTTATTGGCAGCAAACCATTCGCGCGAATTATTTGCTTTCAAATCGGTCAAAAATCGGAGTAAGTCAGGGGAGACAGACATGAAAAAAGGATAAAAATTGATTGAACGAAATTAGCGAAATTTTAGGAGAATTTATATCGAAAAGGCAAGCAAAAGAATGACAAAAAATATATTGGGAGAATTGAATGAATTTCGTGATTTTTGTAAAATTTTTGATTAGTTATATGCGCATCTTAACCGGTATCCAATCCTCTGGAAAACCCCATTTAGGTAATATTTTAGGAGCAATCATGCCCGCAATCGAGCTTTCCAAAAAGCCTGGGAATGAATCCTTTCTATTTATTGCCGATTTGCATACGCTTACCAGCCTACGGGATGGTGAACAAATTCGTGCGAATACTTTATCCATTGCGGCTGCGTGGTTGGCCTTTGGTTTTGATACGGATAAAAATTATTTCTACCGTCAATCCAAATTGGCTGCATACCATACTGAGGTCATGTGGTATTTAAACTGTGTGACGCCTTATCCGATGTTGGCTAATGCACATAGCTTTAAAGATAAATCCACCACCATGGATAAAGTTAATGCGGGATTATTTACGTATCCTGTTTTGCAAGCAGCAGATATTGTGCTTTACGATGCCCAAATCATTCCTGTGGGAAAAGACCAACGCCAACATATCGAAATGACGCGCGACATGGCAGGTGCATTCAATCGGGTGGCCAATGAAGAGATATTCGTCATTCCTGAGGCAGCGATCAACGAGGAGGTAATGACCATTCCGGGGATTGATGGCAATAAAATGAGTAAGTCCTTGAATAATTACATCGACGTATTCTTACCAGAAAAGGAATTGTTGAAGCAGATCAAGAAGATAGAATCCGACTCAACGCCTTTGGAGGATCCTAAGGATCCCGACAAAGACATTACCTTTAAGTTATATAATTTAATCGCCACACCGGAACAATCAGAGGAAATGCGCAAATTATATTTGGCAGGCGGCTATGGCTATGGTCATGCAAAACAAGCCTTACACGCGTTAATGTTGGAGTATTTCAAAGAGGCACGGGAAAAGTTTGATTATTACATCAACAATCCAACGCTCATCGAGGAAAAATTAGAAATTGGCGAGAAGAAGGTAGAACCGATTGCAGCGGCGACATTGGCAAGAGTTCGAAACGTTTTTAAATTCTAAGGGATGTTTCCGACATGGGATGAATCTTTGTTTCGGGTAATCAACCAGTCACACACGACTGAGTTAGATATTATCATGCGATTCTTGTCCAATAAGTTGGTATGGATCCCCCTTTATGCCTATTTGATTTACAAGATATACCAAGTAAAGCCTCAAGCGATTAAAGCATCTCTGTTTTATTTAGTGTTAGCTATCCTTTGGGCTGACCAAATTTCATCCAGCGTCCTGAAACCTTGGATAAAACGCTTGCGCCCAAGCCATGAAGCTGATTTTCAATCCTGGATTCATTTACCTGATGGGGCAGGTGGCTTGTATGGATTCTGCTCATCGCATGCGGCAAATTCATTTGCGATAGCCATGGGCTTCTACTTATTGACAAAAAACAAATGGTTAAGTATCCCATTGTTTAGCTGGGCGACACTCATTTCCTACAGTCGTATTTACTTGGGAGTTCATTATCCCTTAGATGTAATGACAGGAGCCATGGTCGGGTTATCCGGTGCAATTATTCTAAAAAACTTGGTTTACGATAAATTAACCAAAAACTCATAGGTATTTATGCCGTCTGCAAAATCATCCAAGGCTGGCATTTGAGCCTGACCAAAAGGAATCGCATGTGAACCAACAACACATTGAATCTTATCGGCATGTTGGTCTAACCATTTTGACAAATCATTTTCAGTCTCATAGCGATGAACATGTAATACCCCAACAGGTGAAACCAATTGTTCATTTTCGGTTACAATCAAATTCCCTAAATCAAAATGAGGAATCTGATTGAGCAGCAATAATGTCTTATGATATTGATAATTGTTGGAATATTTCGTGTGCTCCAAGACCCAGTCAACCTTGGTCAACACATCAAATAGGGGAGTTAGGTCAAAATCAGTTGGGACAGCGAGGGTAGAAACGTTCCGACAACCTAGCCCGTAGTAGGTAAAAATATCACCTGCCAAAGCTTCAAAATCCGCCTCATTTTCATTGCCTGTTAATACAGCTACGGAACTACGATTTTTACGAATGATATGAGGTATTTTAGCGAAATAATTACTGAAGTAAGCAGAAGAAAAATCAGAACCGGTCGCAATCACTGCGTCAACAGCGGGCAAGCGATCCACAGATTCAAGGATAAAATGAGAATCTATCGACTTAATTGCATCAATATATAATTTCATTAAGGCTTGATCTTGCGAACTGTATTTAACAACAGATTGATGCCCCGCCGCTAGAGTCATTAACACATCATGCATACCTACAGCTGGAAGATTACCTGAAAGAATTAATCCAATCCTCTTGGAATTAGAGGAAGAGTCAGGGTATTTCTCGAAAAAATGAACCCAAATTTCCTGATTCAAAAATTGTTCATCAATCGCCTTCATGGCATTACGAATCAAATAATCCGAAAACCAAGCATTTTCTTTTTTTGCTTTTTCTATAAATAATTCTATTTTTTCTTCATTAGATGAATCTGAAAAATACTGATGTAACGCTTTAATTAAGGACAAGAATCGTTCTTTTGGCATAATCGGAGAGATGAAACACTAAATATTGAAATGCAAAGTTCTTAAAAATTTATAATACTCTTGATAAATTATATACTATTCAAAACTTCTTGTGTAAATTGCACAAAATTTTTAATACTTGTTATGGCAATTATCATTACAGACGAATGTATTAACTGTGGGGCTTGTGAACCAGAATGCCCAAACACAGCCATTTACGAAGGGGGAGTAGAATGGACCTGGGCTGGCGGAACCGCTCTAACCGAGGTTGAATTAGAAGATGGCTCTACCATGGATGCGAATGCAGCTATTGATCCAATATCGGAAGAGTTCTATTACATCGTACCTGATAAATGTACCGAATGTACTGGTTTTCACGAGGAACCACAGTGTGCAGCTGTTTGTCCAGTTGATTGCTGTGTACCAGATCCTGACCATGTAGAAGATAAAGAAACATTAGAAGCTAAGAAAGCATGGCTTCATGCAGAAGCCTAAGACTTCGTTCCTATAGATTTGAGAGCTCAACGTTAGTTGGGCTCTTTTTTTTGTCCAACTATGATCAATCATCATAATTATCTACGGTTTGTATTTTTCCAATAGATAAAAAAAGAGGTTTCGATTTTATTTCATTTATTAATATTTTTTGTAAAATATTGAAAAACACGTTTAAAAATGGACCGATTTTTCATATTTTTTTGAAAATTATGCAAAAACAGGTTAAAAAAAATACCAAAAAGCTTGCACGCTATTATTTTTTGTTCAATCTTTGATATGTAATCAAGCATTTATAAACTTTTAAATTATTCCGCACATGAAGAAATCTATCCTAACAGCCCTTTTTGCAGCAACTGCTTTTTGTGGATTTTCCCAAGAAAAAGAAGCCGATGCACCAAAGTTTACTTTCTCCGGTTACATTGATTCGTACTATATGTTGAACTTCAACAGCCCAAATAGTCGGAGTAACCTAGGCGCATCTGGCTATGAAAGAGCATTCGATCAAAAGTCGAGTCAATTTTCTTTAGGACTTGTTCAAACAAAGTTCGGTTATGCTACTAAAAATTCAGATGTGGTTGTCGACTTAACATTTGGACCAAACGCAGACCTTGGACAATACGGTAACGTCATTGGACCTTTGGGTGCTGGGAAGGGGTCGACTGCCTTAGCCATCAAACAAGCATACTTCAATTGGAAAGCATCCGATAAATTAACCTTAACGGTTGGACAGTTCGGAACACATATTGGATACGAGGTAATTGATGCCCCGGTAAATTATAACTATTCACTTTCTAATTTATTTAACAATGGACCATTTTATCACATTGGCGCTAAAGCGAATTATGCATTCTCTGACAAATTTTCTGCCATGGTTGGATTGGTCAACAATGTGGATAATCTAAATGATAACAATTCATCTAAAGGATTTATCTATCAAGTATTTACTTCTCCTGCTTCAGGTTGGAATGTCTACGTAAACGGAATTACGTCGAACGAATCTGCTCCATTAGCTTCTGGAAAAGACGATTCTGGTAGTTACAATTTATTGGATTTGACTACTTCCTACCAAATCACTCCTAAATATTTATTAGGCTTAAACGCGGCATACGGATCTCAAACTGGTGATTTTCAAGGTGGTGGAAATGTTGGGGATAGCAAAACATGGGGTGGAGTTGCTCTTTATTCGAACTATGCCTTTACTGATAAATTCAGCTTAGGTGGTCGTTATGAGGTATTTGATAATACATCTGGCGCACGAGCTTTGCGTGCTGCAGATGGATCTGGTACCGATGTAAGTTCTGTAACATTGACAGCTACATTCACGGCAGCAGACGGACACTTATTGATTAAGCCAGAATTACGCTCTGATGCATATAAAACAGCACAGTTTGTTGATGGCGATGGCAAGGAGCAAAAATCACAAACAACACTTGGAATGCATTTCATTTATAAATTTTAATAAAACCATTTTTTCACTTTAAATAGAACCATCATGACTTCACAAAAACCAACATGGATTCCATTGCTCGTATTGCTCGCTGTTGCAGTACTTGCCTTATTCACAACTTCTGTTCCGGGCGCAATGCCGACGGAAGGTTTAGACACAGGTGATACCGCCTGGATGATTGTAGCATCCGGTTTGGTATTATTAATGACACCCGGATTAGCTTATTTCTACGGAGGTATGGTTAATCACAAGAACGTGATTTCAACCATGTTGCAATCGTTCATTGCAATGGGTGTTATTTCGGTTATCTGGATTGTATTTGGCTTCTCTTTAGCATTTGGAGATTCGCTAGGCGGATGGATCGGAGACCCTCGTACTTTCTTTATGTTCAATGGTGTTTTTGACCATAAGCTTTCTTTAGGCTCATCAGACCAATTGAAGTTTACGATTCCGTTTGCTTTGTTTGCATTTTTCCAAATGAAGTTTGCCGTTATTACCCCAGCTCTTATTTCTGGAGCCTTAGCTGAGCGTATCAATTTCCGTGCATTCGTATTATTCATGGTACTTTTCTGCGTAGTTGTTTATGCACCTTTAGCACACTGGACTTGGCATCCGGACGGATTCCTTTTCAACTTAGGAGTACTTGATTTCGCGGGAGGAACGGTTGTTCACATGTCGGCTGGTTGGGCTGCCTTAGCAGGTGCTTTATACTTACGTCGTCGTAAGTCACATATTGAATCAAACATCTTGCCTCCAGCAAACATTCCCTACGTATTGTTAGGCACAGGTTTATTATGGTTCGGATGGTTTGGTTTCAACGCAGGATCTGCGGTAGGAGCTAACGGATTGGCAGTCACAGCTTTTGCAACAACGCACGTAGCAGCAGCTGCAGCAGGTTTATCTTGGATCTTATTTGATGTGACGCGTGGTAAGAAAGTTTCTGCCTTAGGTTTCTGTATTGGAGCTGTAGTAGGATTAGTAGCGATCACTCCAGCATCTGGTTTCGTAACTGTACCAGTAGCCATCTTCATCGGAGTAATTGCAGCGATTGTTTCAAACATTGCTGCACATTGGAGAGCAAGTTCAAACCTTGATGATACATTAGACGTATTCCCTTGCCATGGTTTAGGGGGTATGGTAGGTATGTTGATGACTGGTATCTTCGCAACATCCGCTGTCAATGCTGCCGTGGCTGAACAAGGATTATTCTACGGAGAGACCACTTTATTCTTAAAGCACTTATTAGCCTTGGCAATTGTTTCTGCATTTGCTTTTGGTTTATCCTATGTTTTGTTAATCATCACGGATAAAATTATCCCATTGCGTGTTAACGAAGAAGAAGAGAGATTAGGATTAGATATCTCGCAACACGACGAATCGATTGCGGAATAATCCAAACAGCAGGACCGCAAGTAATGGTTCTTGTGGTTTTGTTTCAATCAAAAAGCCGGTGACTTCTAGTTGCTGGCTTTTTTGTTTACTTACAGCTAAGAGGTAAGAGGTAAGAGGTAAGAGGTAAGAGGTAAGAGGTAAGAGGTAAGAGGTAAGAGAATAGCCTTCGGACTTCGGACTTAACTACTGACTAATAATACCTCCCCCTTAACATCACCTGCATCTGTGATTGCCTTATAACGAACGGGCTGTATAGTGTTAATCAAGAGCGGATCGTAAGGCGCGGATACACGAACATAGTTTTCCGAAAAACCTTCCATGAATCCATTAGAGGTAGATTCCTCAAATAATACAGAACCAACTCTATTGAGTTGACTCGCATAGAATGCATGACGTTTTTTATCGGAGAGAATATGTAACATCTTTGACCGTTCCGCTTTTTGCATGCCGTCTACCTTGGGAAAAATATCAACCGCATAGGTATTCGCTCGTTCCGAATACGGAAATACATGTAAATAGGAGATATCCAATTCATTTAGAAACTGATAGGTCTCCAAAAATAATTCAGGTGATTCGCCGGGGTGGCCAACAATGACATCGACACCAATACAAGCATTTGGCATCACCTCGCGAATTAATTTAACCCGATCTTGATATAATTCTCGTTGATACCGACGCTTCATCAGGCGCAACACGGCATTGGAGCCCGACTGCAACGGAATGTGGAAATGTGGCACAAAGCGTTTAGATTGTGCAAGAAATGTAATCATTTCAGGCGTCAACAAATTAGGCTCGATACTTGAAATTCGAAAACGCTCAATGCTAGATTGGGAATCTATTGCTTTAACTAAATCATAAAATGTTTCAACTCGCTTACCCTGTTGGATCCCAAAATCACCGATATTAACACCTGTCAATACAACTTCTTTCACCCCATTGGCGGCAACCTCTTCAATTAAACCCAACACTTTTTCAATTGAATCCGAACGCGATTGACCACGCGCCAGCGGAATGGTGCAATAGGAGCAAGGGTAATCGCAACCGTCTTGCACCTTTAAAAAAGTACGCGTACGGTCATTCAAACTATATGATGCGTGATAATCTAAATCATACCGGATCTCTGAAGCGATGAGTTTGGGCAAATCAGATGATTCACGCGACAAGTAAGGAGAAATCAAATCAGGAATTTGAAACTTTTCATTTGCCCCTAAAACCAAATCAACTCCCGGAATGGCTGCTATCTCTTCCGGCTTCAATTGTGCATAACAACCGATAACCACGACAGCCGCATCTGGATTGATTTTTTTTGCCTCTCGAACAACTTTTTTACACTTTTTATCAGCCTGCTCGGTAACACTACACGTATTTATCACGAACAAGTCGGGAGAATCTTGAAATTCCGCACGAACAAAATCCAAAGGCTCTAAAGAACGAGCAATGGAACTTGACTCCGCAAAATTCAACTTACAACCTAATGTATAAAAAGCAACTTTCTTCATGCCTGCGATTGAGGATACAAAATAAAACAAAAATGGCGGGAAAACCCGCCATTTTTAATCATAAAGTATATAAATGCAAGATAAAAACGTATTAAAGTTTCGCTGTTTTCACCGTCTTGATGATACGCGCAGCTACTTTATATGGATCTGCCGCTGAATTTGGACGACGATCTTCTAACCATCCTTTCCATCCTTTTTCTACTGCAGCGATAGGAATACGAATCGAAGCCCCACGATCAGAGATTCCATAAGAGAAATCGTGAATCGAAGCCGTTTCGTGCTTTCCAGTTAAACGCATATGGTTATCAGCACCATATACTTCAATGTGCTCCTTAACAAAAGGAGCGAAAGACTGACAAATCTTGTCGTATACATCCTTATTACCTGCTGTACGTAAAGCCGTATTTGAGAAGTTCGCGTGCATACCTGAACCGTTCCAATCCAACTCGCCAAGCGGCTTACAGTGCCAGTTAACAGCAACACCATATTTCTCACCTAAACGCTCCAATAAGTAACGTCCCAACCAGATTTCATCACCTGCTTGTTTTGCACCTTTAGCAAACATTTGGAATTCCCACTGACCAGCAGCAACCTCCGCATTGATACCTTCAATATTCAATCCTGCATCAATACACAAGTCCATGTGCTCCTCAATAATCTCACGACCAAATGCGTTTTTGGCACCTACTGAACAGTAGTAAGGGCCCTGTGGACCTGGGTAACCATTTGCTGGGAAACCCAAAGGCTTATTCGTTTCTGGATCCCACAAGAAATACTCTTGCTCAAAACCAAACCAAAAATCATTATCATCATCATCAATTGTCGCACGACCATTTGTCTCATGTGGAGTACCGTCCGCATTTAACACTTCGCACATCACTAAATAACCATCACGGCGTGCTGGATCTGGACAAACATACACAGGCTTTAACAAGCAATCAGATGAACCACCTTCAGCTTGCTGCGTAGATGAACCATCGAATGACCACATATCAAGGTCCTCTAATTTACCACTGAAATTGTTCTCGATTTTAGTCTTAGAACGTAAACTCTGTGTTGGCTTGTAACCGTCCAACCAAATGTACTCTAATTTTGATTTAGCCATGATTTTATACTTAAAATGATAATAAAAATACTTTTTTGCGAAAACTTGA
>JACCDV010030792.1_pt1 | contig 33437 bp, 32 predicted proteins | sample 7446131 | NCBI WGS metagenome assembly JACCDV01 (sample SAMN15323448, study PRJNA562643) | freshwater metagenome | isolation source: river surface water | place: USA:Blue River Watershed | collected 2017-08-17
TGGACGTGCTCAAGGACCGCCTCTACACCACCGCCCCCAAGAGCCTGGCGCGCCGCAGCGCCCAGACCGCCCTGTGGCGCATCACCCACGCCATGCTGCGCTGGATGGCGCCCTTCCTGTCCTTCACGGCTGAAGAAGCCTGGAAGAGCTTTGGCACCTCCAGGTCCATCTTCTTCGAGACCTTCAGCGACCTGGGCACGCCAGATGCAGAACTGTTGGCCAAGTGGGCCCGCATCCGCGAGATTCGCGACGTCGTCAACAAGGACATCGAAGCCGTGCGCGCCGAGGGCAAGGTCGGCGCCTCGCTGCAGGCCAACATCACCCTGACCGCGCCGGCCGCTGACCATGCGCTGCTGGCCAGCTTGGGCGACGACCTCAAGTTCGTCTTCATCACCTCGAAAGTCATGCTGCAGGCCGGCGACGCCTTGGCAGTACAGGTGGCCGTGAGCGAAGCGGCCAAGTGCGAGCGCTGCTGGCACTACCGCGACGATATGGGTCATGACGCCGCGCACCCCACCCTGTGCGGGCGTTGCACAAGCAACCTCTACGGCGCGGGCGAGACCCGCACGGTGGCCTGAGCATGGCCAAAGGCAAAAACGCCCGTTCGGGTGGCGCTGGCAGCAGCTGGCTGCTGTGGATTGGTATCGCGGTGCTGATCATGGTGCTGGACCAGTTCACCAAGGTACTGGTCCTCGGCAGCTTCCAGCTGGGTGACAGCCTGCCCATCACCTCGTTCTTCAACCTGGTGCGGGTGCACAACCACGGGGCGGCGTTTTCCTTTCTGGCCGACGCCGGCGGCTGGCAGCGCTGGTTCTTCACCGGCCTGGGCGTGGTCGCCACGGTGCTGATGGTCTGGATGCTGCGCAAGCACCCCGGCCAGCGCCTGTTCTGCGCTGCCGTCAGCTTCATCCTGGGCGGCGCCGTCGGCAATGTGGTGGACCGCCTGATCCACGGCTATGTGGTGGACTTTCTCGACTTTTACTGGGGCACATGGCACTTCCCGGCCTTCAACCTGGCCGACAGCGCGATCACGCTGGGCGCGGGGCTGCTGATCCTGGACGAGCTGCTGCGGGTGCGGCGAGGGCGTTGACCCTTTGTGGCCTGCACCGGCCGAGGGGGCTGCGCCGGGCCGGGCTCCTCAGAAGCCGCTGCGCGTCACACATCGTCGCCCAGCCCGGCACCGCCGACTCGGTCTGACCTTGGTGGTCCACTTCGCAGAATTTCAAGCCAGGCCATCGCGAGCGCAGCGCGGCGATCTTGCCCACTCCCCTCAGGGCCGCAACTCGGTTAAGCTCACCGACCTGATTGCTGAACACGGAGACCCGCCATGCCCGGACTGCTGCCCCACATCGACCCCGACGGTCTGCTCGAATTCTCGGTGGTCTACACCGACCGGGCGCTCAACCACATGTCCAAGCGCTTTGGTGGCGTGATGACCGACATCTCGCGCATGCTCAAGCAGGTCTACCAGGCCCATTCGGTGGTGCTGGTGCCGGGCAGCGGCACATTTGGCATGGAGTCGGTCGCGCGCCAGTTCGCCACCGGCCAGCATGTGCTGGTGATCCGCAACGGCTGGTTCAGCTTCCGCTGGACACAGATTTTCGACATGGGGCAGATTCCGAAAAGCCACACGGTCCTGAAGGCCCGCCGCGTGAGCGATGCGCCGCAGGCGGCCTGGACACCGGCCCCGATCGAGGAAGTCAAAGCCGCGATCGCCAAGGAAAAGCCCGCCGTCGTCTTTGCTCCGCATGTGGAAACCGCCGCCGGCATGATGCTGCCCGACGACTACCTGCGCGCCGTGGCCGACGCGGTGCATGCCGTGGGCGGCCTGTTCGTGCTCGACTGCATCGCCTCCGGTGCGATGTGGGTGGACATGCGCGCCACCGGCGTGGACGTGCTGATTTCGGCGCCGCAAAAAGGCTGGAGCAGCTCGCCCGCCTGCGCCATGGTCATGCTCAGCGAGCGCGCCCGCCAGGCGATCGAAGGCACCACCAGCACCACTTTCGCGATGGACCTCAAAAAGTGGCTGCAGGTGATGGAGACCTACGAAGGCGGTGGCCACATGTACCACACTACGCTGCCTACCGACGCCCTGCTGCGACTCCAGCAAGCCATGCTGGAGACCGAGGCCTACGGCTTTGCCAAGGTCCGCCAAGAGCAGATGGCACTGGGCCAGGCCGTGCGGGCCCTGCTGCGTGAGTACGGTTTTGCCAGCGTGGCCGCGCCGGGCTTCGAAGCGCCGGGTGTGGTGGTGAGCTACACCACCGACCCCGAGATCCAGAACAGCAAGAAGTTCCTGGCCCAGGGCCTGCAGACTGCAGCAGGTGTGCCGCTGCAGTGCGACGAACCGGCGGACTTCAGCACCTTCCGCATCGGCCTGTTCGGGCTGGAGAAGTGGCACCACGTGGAGCGCACCTTGGGGCATCTGCGCTCGGCCCTCGATACAGTGGCACCGCGTCAAAAGCTCGCCGCCTGACGGCAATGCTGTACTTCTGAAACGGCTTCGGCGAAGGCATGGAGAGGGCACAGGCCCGAGCCGAGCTCCTCAGAAGCCGCTACGCGTCACACATCGTCGCCCGGCCCGGGCCTGTGCCCCCTCCATGCGGGTTGATCGACGACCGCCACTTCTGGTAAAAAACCTAAGAACGCGACCCTTCTCGGGGGTGACCGGGGTTGGGCCGGGTGACGATTTGCGGTACCCCGCCATGAGGAACCCGGCCCAACACCGGCCACCCCCGAGATTCACCACAGACCTCGGCCAGCTGCAGATACAACCATCAGAGCGTCAGGATCGTGCAGCCCGTGGTCTTGCGGGCTTCCAGCGCACGGTGGGCCTCCTGCACCTGGGCCAGCGGAAAGGTCTGGTCGATGTGGATCCTGACCTTGCCGGACAGCACCACCTCAAACAGCTCGTCGGCCATGACCTGCGTACGCTCGCGCGTGGTGATGTGACTAAACAGGGTCTGACGCGTCACATACAACGAACCCTTGTTGCCCAGCATGCCAGGCGCAAACGGCGGCACCGCACCTGAGGCATTGCCAAAGCTGGCCATCAGGCCAAAGGGGCGCAGGCAATCGAGTGACTTGTCCCAGGTGTCCTTGCCCACCGAGTCGTACACCACCTTCACACCCTGCCCACCCGTGATCTCCTTGACGCGGGCCGCAAAGTCCTCGGTCGAATAGTTGATGCAGAACTCGGCGCCGTTGTCGCGCGCGAGCTGGCACTTGGCATCGCTGCCGGCCGTGCCGATCAGGCGCAGGCCCAGGGCCTTGGCCCATTGGCAGGCGATCAGGCCCACGCCGCCGGCGGCGGCATGGAAGAGCACGAAGTCGCCCTTGTCCAGTCCCTCGACAGGCAAGGTGCGACGCAGCAGGTACTGGGCGGTCAGGCCCTTGAGCATCATGGCTGCGCCGGTCTCAAACGAGATTGCATCGGGCAGCTTGCACACGCACTTGGCGGGCATCACACGCACTTCGCAGTAGCTGCCCGGCGGCTGGCTGGCGTAGGCGGCACGGTCGCCGACCTTGAGGTGCGTCACGCCCTCGCCCACAGCTTCGATCACACCGGAGGCTTCCATGCCCAGCTTGAGCGGCATGGGCAGTTGGTAAAGGCCGCTGCGCTGGTACACATCGATGAAGTTCAGACCGATGGCCTTGTGGCGGATGCGGATCTCGCCCGGGCCGGGTTCGCCGACCTGCACGTCGACGAGTTGCATCACTTCGGGTCCACCGTTCTGTTCAATCTGGACAGCCAGGGTCATCTTATTTCTCCTGCATGGTTGGGATATCAAAACGCCAGCACTTTGCCACGAATTGCCCTGGCTTGCCGGACCGCCGCGCAGCCAGTGGACCCGCGGGCGACAGCGGGTAAACCCGAATCGCATTACAGTCGCGGCCCATGACCCATGCACTGAAACCCACCACGGCAGCCCTGCTGACCATCCCTCCCCTGCTGTGGGCCGGCAATGCGGTCGTGGGCCGGCTGGTGACGGAGCTGGTGCCCCCCATCACACTCAACTTCCTGCGCTGGGTGGTGGCGTTTTTCATCCTGCTGCCTTTGGCGGCCTGGGTGCTGCGGCGGGGCAGCGGCCTGTTGGCGCGCTGGCGGCGTTTTGCGCTGCTGGGCCTGCTGGGCGTGGGTTGCTACAACGCGCTGCAGTACCTGGCACTGCAGACTTCCACGCCGCTCAATGTGACCCTGGTGGCGGCCAGTGGACCGTTCTGGATGCTGATCATCGGCGCCCTGTTCTTCCATGCCCCGGTGCGACGCAGGCAGGTGCTGGGGGCCTTGCTGTCGATCTGCGGCGTGCTGGTGGTGCTCTCGCGCGGCGACTGGCAGCAACTGCTGCAGGTGCGCCTGGTGATCGGCGACCTCTACATCCTGATCGCCACGGCCTGCTGGTCCTGGTACAGCTGGCTGCTCAGCCGCCCGGACGAACCCGAAAGCATCCGCCAGGACTGGGCCGCCTTTTTGCTGGGTCAGGTGGTGTTTGGCCTGGGCTGGTCGGGGCTGTTCACGGCCTTGGAGTGGGGACTGAGCGAGGCCCGCATTGTCTGGGGCTGGCCGCTGATCGCCACGCTCGCCTTTGTGGCCGTGGGTCCGGCGGTACTGGCCTACCGTTGCTGGGGCCTGGGTATCCAGCAGGCCGGACCGACAGTCGCCGGGTTCTTTGCTAACCTGACACCAATTTTCGCGGCAGTGATGTCGGCGGCCTTCATTGGGGAATTGCCTCACTGGTACCACGGCGTCGCGTTTGCACTGATCGTCGGCGGCATCATGATGTCGTCGGAGCGGCGCTAAAGCAGCCACAAGGCGAACAGCCCGCACACCCCGTCAGCGCCCATGCATCAGCTGGCAGACCGCCGCGTAGCGTGCTTCATTTTCAAGTACGTGCCCGACCAGCAGCCGGCAGGCGCTTTCGACATCTCCAGCATCTACCGCCTCGACCAGCACTTTGTGGCTGGACACCGCGTTGGTGATCGGAGCGCGGTGGCGCATGGCGACTAACTGCCAGCGGATCACGTCGTAGCCTGCCGACAGATAGGGGTTGGCACACTGCACAAACAGCTGCTGGTGAAAATCCATGTCGAGCAGGGCGAGCGCCTTTTGGTCCTTGGCGCGCTCGGCCTTGCGCATCAACGAGACGATGCCTGCCAACGCATCGGTAAGCGATGCCGCAGACTGGGCCATGGCCTCGCGCAGGGCGGCTGTCTCGATCGCGGCCCGAAATCGGCACAACTGGCCCACCTGGTCGCCATCCAGGCGGAACACATAGGTTCCGCGCTGTGGATGAATTTCAACCAGGCCATCGGCCTTCAAGCGCATCAGCGCCTCGCGCACAGGTGTCTTGCTCACGCCGATGCGCTTGGACAACTGGGCCTCGGAAACTTGCTGCCCCAAAGCGAATTCGCCGTCGATGATGGCTGCGCGCAGGCGTTCGTCGACCAGATCGGTCAGCAGCTGGGGACGTTCGAGCTTGAGGGCGGGACTCATGGTGACCGTTTGGCTGAGAGAAGGCAAACTTACGCAAAACGCAACAGTAAATGTGCACGGGCACAGACGGGACGGGCATCAGGGAAATCCAGAGGTCTGAAATCTAAGATATCAGTTAGCCTCCGGCGAGATGCAGTCGATGCGCCCGATGCGGGGTCGCACCGCGCCGGTTGCATATGTTGTGGAGTCTGGATGATACCTAGCCAGGACGGTCCTCGCGAGAGCCTCGGGGCACGCCTCGAGAACACCCTGCTCAAGGTGAACCACGCCGTGCTGATCGGCCTCATGGCTGTGATGGCGGTACTGGTATTCGCCAACGTTGTGTCGCGCTACATCTTCAACCACTCCTTTGTGTGGGCCGAAGAACTGTCACGCTACATGATGATCTGGGGCACCTTTCTGGGGTCGGGGCTGGTCCTGCGTATCGGTGCCCACATCGCCGTCGACGTGTTCCAGGACATGGTGCCGCGCCGGGTGGCACAGACCATGCGGTTGGGCGTGCTGGCAGTCATGCTGGTGTGCATCCTTGCAATGGGATGGCTGGGCACACAGTACGTGCTCTTTGCCTGGGGGCAGGAAACGCCTATCCTCAACTGGAACTTTGGTGTGGTCTACCTGGCCATCCCGATGGGCGCCGTACTCATGCTTTTGCACCTGGCGCTCATTGCAATACCCTTCGTGCGCGATCGCGAGTTCCGCAAGGACGGCGCGCTCTCAGGTGAGGAGGCCACGCTGTGACGACCACGCTGATGCTGGTTTTCCTGGTCACCATGGTGTTGGGCGTGCCGATCGCCTTCACCATGCTGATCGCCGGGCTGGCGGCAGTCTGGGCACAGGGTTCGCTGCCACCACTGGTGGCGGTGCAGCAAATGTTCGCCGGCATCGATAGCTTTCCGTTGATGGCCATTCCATTCTTCATCCTCGCTGCCGAGCTCATGACCGGCGGCGCGCTGACAGAGGTTCTGCTGCGCTTTGCGAGCCAACTTGTGGGGCATGTGCGCGGCGGCCTTGGCCACACCAATGTACTCACGCTCACGTTTTTCTCGGGCATCAGCGGCTCGGCACTGGCCGACGTGGCAGGACCAGGCTCGATGCTCATCCGCATGATGCGGCAGGCCGGCTACCGCCCCGAATACGCAGCCGCCCTCACCGCAGCCACGGCCATCGTCGGGCCCATCATCCCGCCTTCGATCATCATGATTGTCTACGCACTTACCGAGCCCAGCGTATCGATCATGGGCCTGTTCCTGGCTGGCGTGGTACCGGGCCTCATGATCACGGGCTCGCTGCTGATCGTCAACCACATCATCAGCGTACGGCGGGGCTACAAAAGCGCCGACGGACTCCCGCCATTGCGGGTGATTGCAGCGAGCTTCGTACGCGCGCTACCGGCGCTGATGCTGCCGGTCATCATCCTCGGCGGCATTCACTTTGGCGTATTCACCCCCACCGAGGCCTCGGTGGCCGCCGTGTTCTACGCGCTGCTGGTGGGGCGCTTTGTCTACGGCACACTGCATCTGAACATGCTGCCCAAGCTGCTGCTGCGCACATCGCTGTTGACGGCCTCCATCCTCATGGTCATTGCCACCTCCGAGGTCTTTGGCTGGGTGCTGACCGTGGGCCAGGTGCCGCAAACGGTGGCTGCTTGGATCTCGAGCTTTCAACTCGGACCTGTCGAGCTGCTGCTGCTGATCAATCTGTTTTTGCTGCTGGCAGGCATCTTCATAGAGCCATTGCCTGGCGTAATGATTCTAGTGCCAGTGCTCGCGCCGATCGCTTTGGGCGCTGGCATCGAACCGCTGCAGTTCGCGGTGGTCGTGCTGCTCAATCTGACTCTGGGAATGATCACGCCTCCGGTGGGCGCACTGCTGTTCGTCACCACCATCGTATCTGGCGTTTCAATGCGCAAGATGACCCGCGAGCTGCTGCCCATGCTTGGAGCACAACTGTTCGTCCTCTTGCTGCTGAGCCTGGTTCCCGGCTTCAGTACCTGGTTACCCCACGCGTTCGGCTACACCAAATAGGTTGGCCGGATCTTCACCAAGCCCAAGAAGGAGACCTCCATGAAGTTATCTGCCCTGCTGACCGCGGTGATGGCCGCTCTGACCCTGACCGCGCCCATGACTGCACAAGCCCAGAAGACGCTGAAGTACGCCCACTTCCAGCCCGCCAAGGATGACCAGCCCAAGCATGCGGGAGCGCTGGCCTTCAAAGAGCATGTCGAGAAGGCCACCAATGGTTCGATCAAGGTCGAGATCTACCCGGCAGGCCAGTTTGGCAAGGACCAGCCCACGATGGAGGGGGTCAAGCTCGGTACGCTTGAGATGGCGGTGGCGCACGACGGCGCCATTTCTACAGTGCACAAACCGATCGGTGTTCTGGGAATTCCGTTCCTGTTCGAAAACCACGAACACGCCTGGCGAGTCTACGACTCGGCCTGGCGCGACGGTTTCTCCAGCGACATGGTACGCAAAACCGGCATCCGACTGATGGGCGTTGCCGACAATGGCGTGCGTCACTTCACCAACAGCTTGCGGCCCATCCAGACGCCAGCCGACATGAAAGGCATGAAGATTCGCATCCAGCCCTCGCCGGTATTCAAAACGCTGGTGGAGTCGCTGGGCGCCTCGGCATCGGCTATCCCTTGGGCTGAACTGCCCACCGCTCTGCAGCAGAAGGTGGTGGATGGCCAGGAAAACGGCGTCACCAACATCCTGGCCGCCAGCCTTTACCAACACCAGAAGTTCGCCACGCTCGATGGCCACGTCTGGAGCATCCACGGCTACGTCATCAACGAGCGGTTTTACCAAGGACTGACTGCTGCCGAGCGTAAGGCCGTGGATGAGGGTACTGCCAAAGCGGTCGCTATCCACCGCAAGATGACTTCCGACCAGGACAAGAACGCCAAGACCATCCTCGAGAAGGTAGGGATGCAGGTGTACGTGCCAACCGCCGCGCAGGTCGGCGAGTTCCGCCGTCTGGCCCAGCCGCCAGTGCGTCAGTGGGCCGAGACCGAAATCGGCAAGGCCTATGTCGACGACCTGTTCAAGGCGATCGATGCCACCAAGCGCTGACGCTTCCCTGCGAAACCGATGGCGTCTTGCAAGCATAGACCTCTGGTGGTGGCCATTGACGATGGCTACACCTCCTACGATCAGGAGAAGGCGCTGCTGTCGGCCGTTGGCGCGGACTTTGTGCTCAGACCGGTACGCGGCAGCGCATCGGTCGCCGAGACGGCGGTGCGCGACGCCACAGTAGTGCTGGTTCGTGAAAGTCCGATGCCCAAAGCGGTCCTGCACGCCATGACCTTAGGCAAGGCTGTCATCCGCTATGGCATAGGCGTGGATAACATCGACCTGCAAGCCGCGCGCGCGCAACGCATCCAGGTGGCCAACGTACCCGATTACGGCACCGAGGAGGTGAGCACGCAGGCAGTGGCCCTCGTGCTTGCGCTCAACCGGTGGCTTCGGCTGCACGACCAGGAGGTGCGTGCCGGTCGCTGGTCCACGGGTGTACTGAAGCCTATGCACCGCTTACGCGGACAGGTGCTCGGCCTGGTGGGCTATGGACGCATTGCCCGGATGACGCAGGCCAAGCTGGAAGGCTTCGGCTTCGCACGCGTGCTGGTACACGACCCTGGCGCTACCGCGCTGCCCGAAGGCTCGGCAGCTTGTGACCTGGACACCTTGTGCCGCGAAGCGGACGTGATCAGCCTGCATGCGCCACTGACACCGAACACCCACCACATGATCAACGCACGTCGTCTGGCGTTGATGAAATCCAACGCCGTGCTGGTCAACACAGCGCGTGGCGGACTGATCGACACCACCGCCCTGTACGAAGCTCTGGTCGCCGGACAGCTGGGCGGCGCCGGGCTCGACGTGTTCGAACCGGAACCCCCACCGGCAATGCATCCGCTTCTGCAGCTGGACAATGTCGTCGTCACCAACCACATCGGTTGGTACAGCGAAGAGTCGCTGCGCGACCTGCAGCGCAAAGCCGCCGAAGAGGCCGTACGTGTACTGCGCGGGGAACCCCTGCTGCACTGGCTCAACCCCTGGAATTGAACTCATCATGGAACTGAACGAACTCGTCGAAGGATTCGGTAAGGTCGCCGTCGCCTCTGTGGCCGATGCGGTTGACAAGGTCTGCGGACATCGCGGCTACATGGATCATCCCATCAAGCCACAGATCAACGACCAGCGCATCTGCGGTCCGGCAGCCACCGTGCTGGAGGTGGCCACCGACGAATTCGTGCCGCCACAGCACGCACTCGACCTGATCGACGAGGCCCCTGCCGGCAGCGTCATCGTGATTTCCATCATGGGCGGTGAGCATGACGTGGCAGTGTGGGGTGGCCTGATGACCGCAGGCGCTGTGGCTAACGGGCACGCTGGTGCGGTGCTGGACGGTGGTGTTCGCGACCTTGTGGAAATCCGTCGCGACTACGGCTTTCCGGTATACGCCCGCTCAGTCAGTCCCGGTACTACGCTGGGCCGCTACAAAACGGTTGCCTCGCAAGTGCCGGTGCGTGTAGGCGGCATCATGGTGCACCCTGGCGACATCATGGTGGGCGATGTGGACGGGGTGGTGGCGGTGCCGCGCGCCAAGGCTGCCGAAGTGCTAAAGATGGCACAAGAAATCGACGCGCGCGAACTCGAGCAGGCCCGCCTGATCATCAACGAAAAGTCGCTGCGCAAGGGCTTAGCCAAATACGGTCGTATCTGAGACGCAAGCGCAATACACGCAGACTGGACCATCTCCGATCCATGACTTTATCCGTACCCACAGGCGCCGCGACCAGTGCGCCACGCTTTGACATCATCGCCTTTGGCGAACCCATGGTCGAGTTCAACCAGACCGGCGACGGCAGCGGGCGCCAGTACCTTCAGGGCTTCGGCGGCGATACCTCCAACTTTGCGATCGCTGCGGCGCGCCAGGGCGCACACGTTGCCTATGCTAGCGCACTTGGATCCGACCCCTACGGCCAGATGCTGCGTGAGCTCTGGACTCACGAGGGCGTAGACCACCGCTGGGTCATCACCGACCCGCAGGCGTTCACCGCCATCTATTTCGTCACACATGACACGGCCGGGCACCACTTCCACTTCTTCCGATCCGGCAGCGCGGCCAGCCGCCTAAGCCCCCAGAGTATCGACAGGAAGGTTGCACAATCCTCGAAGGTCTTTCACCTCTCAGGCATCAGTCTGGCCATCTCCAACAGCGCCTGTGATGCGAGCTTTGCATTGATCGATGCCGCGCGTGCCGGCGGCGTGCAGGTGTGCTTTGATACCAACCTGCGCCTGAAGCTCTGGTCGGTAACGCGTGCACGCGGCGTGATCAGCGAGGCTATTCGACAGAGCGACATCTGCTTGCCCAGTTACGACGACATGGTTGCCCTGACCGGTCTGAGCAACGACGACGCGATTGTCGACCACTGCCTGTCGCTGGGCGCCAAGGTGGTGGCGCTCAAGCTCGGCGACCGCGGCGCACTCGTGGCCAATACTGCCGAGCGACACCGCATCGCCGCGCACGCCTGCAAGCCGGTAGATGCTACAGGCGCGGGCGACACCTTCGGCGGTGCTTTTGTCACCCGTCTGATTGCAGGCGATGACCTGCTGCGGTCGGCACGGTACGCTGCCGTGGCTGCCGCACTTTCCACAGAAGGCTATGGCGCTGTGGAGCCTATTCCGAACCAGGCACGCGTGCTGCAGGCACTAGACGCTCTGGAGATCCGATGAACACACCGCGTCGCAAGGTTCTTGTCACAGGTGGCACCAGCGGCATTGGCGCCGGCATCGCACGAGCTTTTGCCGCACATGGCGATGAGGTCACAGTCACTGGCGCCACCGAAAACGAGGTACAGCGCGCTGCCACCATACTCGCGCCACACGGAGTGCATTCGCTGCAGGTACTCGACGTGCGCGACAACGCAGCAATTGCGCGTCTGGTCGATGGCTTGGGCGAGCTCGATGTACTGGTGAACTGCGCTGGCGTGATCCGCCGAGGCGCAGAGCATGATCCCAAAATTTTTGCTGACACCCTGGACATCAACCTCAACGGCACCATGCGGATGTGCACTGCCGCTCGAGCTGGGCTGAAGACTCGCAACGGCTGCATCGTCAACACCGCATCGATGCTGAGTTTCTTCGGCGGTGGACTGGTTCCAGGCTACAGCGCAAGCAAGGGCGCGGTGGCGCAGCTCACCAAGAGCCTGGCTATCGCGTATGCAGCCGACAGCATCCGCGTCAACGCTGTGGCACCCGGCTGGATCGCCACCCCACTCACTCAAGCGCTGCAGGACGACCCGTGTCGCAGCGCCACTATCTTGGGGCGCACGCCTATGGGCCGCTGGGGCACGCCCGACGATGTCGCCGGCCCGGTACTGTTCCTCGCCAGTCATGCGGCAGCCTTTGTTACCGGCGTCATCCTGCCAGTCGATGGTGGCTACCTTGTAGCCTGACCGTTTCCGCCTTCACTGCAAGGCATTGGCATGCCCCAAGCCGTTCCATCTGCTGCACCCGTGAGCCGGTACTCAGAAAGTGCCAGGGTAGGCGCCGCCATCAAGCAACACGTTCTGTCCAGTCATGTAGCCTGTGTGAACGCTGCACAGAAAGGCACAGGCTGCACCGAACTCTGTTGGATCGCCGAAGCGCTTGGAGGGGTTGGTGCTGCGGCGCTGCTCCCACAGCTCATCAAAGGTCTGTCCGGCACGCTGGGCTATCACGCTGGTGTTGGAGCGCAGCCGGTCGGTATCAAACGGACCTGGCAGAAGGTTGTTGATGGTGACGTTACGCGAGGCAAGTCGCGGCTGACGCGCCAGACCGGCCACAAAGCCGGTAAGACCGGTACGTGCACCATTGCTCAGCCCTAATGATTCATAAGGCGCCTTGACCGCTGCCGAGGTGATGTTGACAATGCGCCCAAAACCGCGAGCAACCATGCCATCGACGGTGGCCTTGATCAGCTCGATTGGCGTGAGCATGTTGGCATCGAGCGCCTGGATCCAGGTGTCGCGGTCCCATTCACGGAAGTCGCCTGCGGGCGGGCCACCGGCATTGGTCACCACGATGTCGTAATCCTTGCCAGGGCCGCCTGTCACGGCCCAGATCGCCTCGCGGCCTGCGGGGGTGGTGATGTCTGTGGCCACGCCCAGCACCTGAACTTTGCCATCGGTTTCGGCCTTGAGCTTGGCCACGCTGGCTTGCAGCACTTCTGCGCCGCGCGCCACCATCACCACATTCACACCCTCCAGGGCAAGTGCACGCGCACAGCCCCAGCCCAGCCCCTTGCTGGCGCCGCCGACCAGCGCCCACTTGCCTGCAATACCCAGATCCATCCTGTTTCTCCTTCAATTCACACGCGCAGCGGGACGCGTGACCCAGAACACACCACCGAGCACCAGTGCCGTGCCCACCACAATCCAGCCGTTGAACGGCTCACCCAGAACCAGCACTCCCATCAGCAGTGTCGACATGGGTCCGATCATGCCGATCTGCGCTGCCAGGGCCGATCCGATGCGCTCGATGGCCATCATGACCAGCAACACCGGCACGGCCGTGCACATGACGGCGTTGAGCAGCGAAAGCCAGAGCACAGGCTCGGCCACCTGCGCTGCCGAGAGCGGGCGCAGCAGCAGGAACTGGCCGATGCACAACACACAGGCCACCGAAGTGGCCCAGCCCGCCAGACGCAGGGAGCCCAGCCGCTGCACCAGCTGGCCACTGTAGCTCAGGTAGACCGCGTAGCTGATGGCACTGCCCAGCACCAGCACGGCACCCAGCAGCGCAAGCCGACCCTCGAGCGAGGCCTCGTGCCCGAACACCAGCAGGACCCCGGCATAGCTGATGAACATGCCGACTGCCTGGTGGTGGCTGATCTTGCGGCCATAAAGCAGCCAGCCCAGCAGCAGCACCAGCGTGGGGTTGAGGTAGAGGATGAGCCGCTCGAGCGATGCACTGATGTATTGCAGGCCCCAGAAATCCAGAAAGGACGCGAGGTAGTAGCCGCTGAACCCCAGGCCCAGAATACCCAGCCAGTCCTGCTGCTGCAGGGGCGGCCGGCCGCGGCCCGCCCACCAGGCCATGGCCAGGAACATCGGCAAGGCCAGCAGCATGCGGTACATGAGCAGGGTCACGGCATCGACCCCATGACGGTAAGCGAGCTTGACAATGATCGCCTTGCCGCTGAAGGCGATCGAACCGGCCACGGCCAGCAACAGGCCGGAGGTCAGATGTGCCGGACGCGCACCCGCCATCAGAAGCCCGCGGCCAATCCATCACGCCGCGGATCGCTGGCAGCCAGGTAGCCTTCCACCGCCGGATCGCCCATGCGCCAGATGAACTGGCCGGCGCCAAAGTCCTGGTAGGAGTCGTTGATGACATCGAGCTGGTGGCCCAGCGCCTGAAGGCCGTTGACCGTCTCCGGGTTCATGGTCGCCTCGACATTGATGTTGAGCCCGGCGTTGTACCGCCAGCGCGGGGCATCGCAGGCCGCCTGCGGGTTCTGGCCGTAGTCCAGCATGCGGACCAGCGTCTGCACGTGACCCTGCGGCTGCATGTTCGCACCCATCACACCGTAGCTCATGACGGGCTGACCATCGCGTGTGAGAAAGGCCGGAATGATGGTGTGGAAGGGTCGTTTGCCCGGTGCCACCAGATTGGCCGGATTGGCACCTGCCGGATCCGTTGAAAAACCGTGGCCGCGGTTTTGCAGACTGATGCCGTACGTCGGCTCGACCACACCCGATCCGAAGCCCATGTAGTTGCTCTGGATGAAGCTGACCATCATGCCGTTTTCATCAGCAGCGGTGAGGTAGATCGTGCCGCCCTTGACCGGGTTGCCCGCCTGGAAGTCCTGCACCTTCCCGAGGTCGATCAGACGGGCGCGGCTGGCCAGATAGGCAGGATCGAGCATCTGTGCGGGCGTGACCTCCATATGATGCGGGTCGGCCACATAGCGGTAGAGGTCGGCAAAGGCGAGCTTCATCGCCTCGATCTGCAGGTGCTGCGAAAGCACGCCATCGACCTGGTGTGAGGCCAGGTCAAAATGCGAGAGGATGCCCAAGGCGACCAGTGCGGCAATCCCCTGCCCGCTGGGCGGGATCTCATGGAGGGTGTAGCCGCGATAGCTCTGTGAAATCGGCTCAACCCATTCGGGTCGGTAGGCTGCCAGGTCACTGGCCGTGATGCTGCCACCGTTCTCGGCCGCGAAGCGTTCGATCGCCTCGGCAATCTCTCCGCCGTAGAGCGCCTGGCCACGGGTAGCTGCAATCGCCTTCAAGCCACGCGCAGCACCGGCAAATCGGAACAGCTCGCCTACCTGTGGCGCACGACCCCAGGGCAGAAAGCTCTGCGCAAAGCCCGGCTGCGAATGCAGCTCGGGCGTGGCCGCGGCCCATTTTTGCTGCACCACCACCGGCACCAGATAACCGCGCTCGGCGATCTCGATGGCCGGCTGCAGCAGGTCGGCAAAGGGCAGCTTGCCAAAGCGCTCGGACAGGGCCACCCAGCCGGCCACCGCGCCCGGTACGGTCACCGAATCGAACCCGCGCTTGGGCGGGGTTCTGGCCTCGCCGTATTTGCGCCTGAAGTAGTCAAGCGTCCAGGTGGCCGGCGCGTGGCCACTGGCATTGAGCCCATGCAGCTTCTGGCCATCCCAGAGAATGCAGAAAGCATCCGAACCCAGACCATTGCTGACCGGCTCGGTGATCGTCATCGCTGCGGCAGCGGCAATCGCAGCGTCCACCGCGTTGCCGCCTTGCTGCATGATGCGCAGGCCAGCCTGGGCAGCCAGCGGGTGCGAGGTCGAGACGATGTTGCGCGCAAACAGCGGCAAACGCAGGCTGGTGTATGGGGTCGAAAAATTGAATGTCATGGCTTCATTCCAGCAATGGTCTTGCGCCAACGGGCCGGGCGATGATGAAAGCTCCAAGCGTGATCAACGCCAAGAGCAACCAGAAATTCGACTCATTGGCGCTTTTAAGACGGCAATTCTGGCAGAGGCATCGATGGCATGCAGTCCTGCAAAGGACAAGCCCGAATCAGCTTGTGGCTCAGCGCAAAAAGCAACGGCCCCGAGGGGCCGCTGCAGTCAGGGCCAGTATCGGCTCACTCTTCTACAAAGGCTTCCTCACGCTTGCTCTTGACCGAGGGCAGCATCACGATGATGAGCAGCACCATTGCAGCCGCAAGCAGGCTGGCAGACAGCGGACGGGTGACGAACACACTCCAGTCACCTCGCGAGAGCAGCATGGCGCGACGCAAGTTCTCTTCCATCATGGGCCCCAGAATGAAGCCCAGCAGCAGGGGCGCAGGTTCCACTCCCAGCTTGATGAAGACATAGCCAATAACGCCGAACATGGCCACCATCCAGATGTCCCAGGTGTTGTTGTTGGTCGAATACACGCCGATCGCACAGAACAGCACAATGGCCGGGAACAGCCAGCGATAAGGCACCGTGAGCAGCTTGATCCAGATACCGATCAGTGGCAGGTTCAGGATCACCAGCATGGCGTTGCCGATCCACATCGAGGCGATCAGGCCCCAGAACAGTTCGGGGTTGCTGGTCATCACCTGCGGGCCCGGCTGGATGTTGTGGATGGTCATGGCCCCCACCATTAGTGCCATCACAGCGTTGGGCGGGATGCCCAGCGTCAGCAGCGGAATGAAGGAGGTCTGCGAACCGGAGTTGTTGGCCGACTCGGGCGAGGCCACACCGCGGATGTTGCCCTGACCGAAGGGCACTTCACCAGGCTTGAGCTTGGTTTTCTTTTCGATGGTGTAGGCCGCGAAGGCCGCCAGCAGGGCACCGCCGCCAGGCAGGATGCCCAGGGCAGAACCGATGGTGGTACCGCGCAGGACGGCAGGCACCATGTTCTTGAAATCAGCGGCTGTGGGCATCAAGCCCGTTACCTTGCCGGTGAAGACTTCGCGGTCTTCTTCCTTGTGTGAGAGGTTGTGGATGATTTCGCCGTAGCCAAACACACCCATGGCGATCACAATGAAACCAATGCCATCGGTCAGTTCGGGAATGTCAAAGGAATAACGCGCCACACCCGAGTTCACATCGGTGCCGATCAGGCCCATCAACAGACCCAGCACAATCATGGCCACAGCCTTGATGAGCGAACCTGAAGCCAGCACCACGGCGCCGATCAGGCCGAGCACCATCAGCGAGAAATATTCTGCCGGACCGAACTTGAAGGCCACTTCGGTCAAGGGCGCAGCAAAGGCTGCCAGGATGAGTGTGCCCACGCAACCTGCAAAGAACGAGCCCAGACCTGCCGCAGCGAGCGCAGGGCCGGCACGACCTTTACGGGCCATCTGGTAGCCATCGATCATGGTCACAACCGAAGAGGCCTCACCTGGCAGGTTCACCAAAATCGCAGTGGTGGAGCCACCGTACTGGGCGCCGTAGTAAATGCCGGCCAGCATGATCAGCGCTGCCACCGGGGGCAGCGCGTAAGTGGCGGGCAACAGCATCGCGATGGTGGCCACAGGGCCAACACCGGGCAGCACGCCAATCAGCGTACCCAGCAGGCACCCGACAAAGGCATAGATCAGATTCTGAAAAGTGAAAGCGACCCCGAAACCAAGGGCGAGGTTGTCAAAGAGTTCCATGGTCAGGCCTCCTGCCGAGCCGCCTCAAGGGAGGCCTCGCCCCCTTGGGGGGCAGTGAATACACAAAGTGATGAACGTGGGGACATCATCATCTTCTCCTCAGCCTGCGATGAAGGTCGGCCAGACCGGGAACTGCAGCTTGAGCAGCAGGATGAAAGCCGCGTAGCTGCCGATCGACAGAATCACCGACAGGATCAGCACTTCCTTGATGTTGAAGCGGTCACCCGCCAGGCTGGCCACGATCACCAAGGCAAAAATGCCGGCGATCAAGCCCATGGGCGGAAGACCAATGCTGGGCAGACCACCGATCATCACGCCAAAGATCAGGTTGGCCGAAATGATCAGGAGCAGGGGTTTCCAGGCCCACTTGCCAATCTTGTCACCGTTGGGTGTGGCGACAACCAGCGCCTTGAACATGATGATGGCACCCAGGATGGCCAGGATGATGCCGAGCAGCAGCGGAAAATAACCCGGCCCCATACGACCGCCCGTACCGATGCTGTAACTGGTGGCGCCATAGGCGAATGCGCCGCCAGCCACTGTGAACATCAGCCCCGAGAAAAAGTCTTTTTGACTTTTGATGAGCACGATAGAACTCCTCCATGATTTGGATGCCGCGATTGTGTTGGAGGAAAGCTTTCCGTCCCATGTGGGTTCCACCTATGTCCCCGGGGCGACTGGCATCGGGTAAACCCCTTGATTTTGCCGATTGCTCCTGGAAATTCAGCGCAAGAGTGGCTTGAACACCCGGAGCCACTTGGTGGCCGGCAGACCCCATGTCGCTTCGATGTGCTCGGCGGCTTCAAGCAGCTGCTCGCGCTTGGGGCGTGACGGTGTGCGCTGCGCCAGCACCACGGTGTTCCCCTCGCGGGTGGGCTTGAAGGCCCAGACCGCCTGATGGCCAAAAGCCGCGCAAATTTTCTCGACGCTCTCGTCAAAGCTGGAGGATCGCCCAAACAGGTTCACCGTCATGCAGGCGTTGGGTGCCAGCAAGGCATGGCAGTCGCGGTAGAAGTCCAGGCTGTCAAGTACCGGCGCGGCGGCTTCGTTGTCATAAAGGTCTACCTGCAGCGCATCCACCACGCCGGTCCATTCCGGGGACCGGATTTCCTGCGCCGCATCGGCGATCACCACACGCAGCCGATCGTCATCGGGTGGCAGGCGGAACCAGCCACGACAGGCGTGCAGCACGCCGGGGTTGAGCTCGATGGCTGTGCAGGTCATCTTGAGCTTCTTGTAGCAGAACTTGGTGATGGTGCCTGCGCCCAGGCCCAACTGCATGGCGTGCGCACCGGTGACTTCGGCCGGCGGCATGAACAGCAGCCAGGCCATCATGCGCTGCACGTATTCAAGCTCGATGTCGTAGGGCTTCTTGATCAGCATCGAACCCTGGATCCAGGGCGAGGCCAGATGCAGGTAACGGATATCGCCGTCTTCGGAGAAATTCACCTCGGGCAGTTCAACGGTTTTCTTTCGGCTCATGCCAGCAATCCATGTTCCTGCATCACCGCCCGCCAGGCGCTGAGCTTGCGTTCAAAAGTCCACGAGGCGTTGGCCGGGCTGGTCGAGGGCAGCTTGTGGATCTGCACCCGGCCAGCCAGGCCAGCGTGGGCCAGCGATTGTTCCACGGCACGCGCGTGGCGGTGGCTCTCGCCGCCGTTGTGGGCAATCCCCCGCAGTTGCGGACACTGGCGCAGCAGCGCCGGAAAGTCGTTGAGCTGCGCCTGCCGGATCGCGCTGTCCAGGCTGCCTTCACGTTCACAGCTGGCATACACGTCCCAGACGCCCAGGCCCTGCGCCAGCGCACAGCGGCAACGCTCTGCGTAGTCCGCGTCTTCTGGCCAGGGGGCCTGCGGCCACAGGCACTGCAGGATGCGCCAGAACTGGTTCTGCGGGTGCGCGTAGTACTGCTGCCGCTGCAATGAACGTATGCCCGGAAAACTGCCCAGCACCAGCACTCGCGTGCCAGGTGAAACCAGCGGCGCCAGCCCCTGCAGCCTCATGCCAGCCGACCCAGCCCGGGCAACACGCGGCAGGCGTTGTCGGCAGTGGCCTGCGCCAGCGCATGCAATTCGATGCCGCGCAAGCCGGCCAGCACCTGCGCGATGCGGGGCAGCTCGGCCGGGCTGTTGCGCCCCTGCGGCTGGCCCTGGGCGCGGGCTTCGGCCGTACGGTAGATCCACTGCGGCGGAATGTCGGGCGCATCGGTCTCCAGCACCAGGGCATCGAGCGGTAGCCCGCGCGCCAGCGTACGAAGGGCGGTGGCGCGTTCAAACGTCATGGCCCCGCCAAAGCCCAGCGCAAAGCCCAGGTCGATGAACGCCTGCGCCTGCTGCGCACTGCCATTGAAGGCGTGGGCAATGCCGCCCGTCGCACCCGTCTGGCGCAAGCCCTTGAGCAACAGGTCGGCCGAGCGTCGCACATGCAGGATGACCGGCAGGCCGTGCTTTTGGGCCAGCGCCAGTTGCGCCACATAGAAACGCCATTGCCGATCTCGCATCTCGGGCGTGCAGAGTTCGGGCACGAAAAAATCCAGCCCGATCTCGCCGACCGCCACCAGCCGCGGATCGCCCTGGGCCGCGGTCAAGGCTACATCGAGCGCCAGCAGGTCTTCGTCCTGCGCCTGTGGCACATACAACGGGTGAATGCCCAGCGCATAGGCATCGCCGTACCGCGCAGCCAGCTGCACAACACCTGCCCAGTCCCGCCGCTGCACAGCCGGCAGCACGCACAGACCCACGCCAGCGGCTCGCGCCTGGGCCCGTACCGCGTCACGGTCAGCCTCAAATTCGGGAGCGTCCAGGTGGCAGTGGGTGTCGATCCACATCAGCCATCCAGTCCGGACAGGCGCCCCAGCACCAGCTGCAGCTGCCGGTCACAGCGCGCAGCCAGTTCGCGGTCATGGGTGACGACCACAAACGCCGTACCCCGTTCACGGGCCAGCTGGAGCATCAGGTCGAACACGCCCTGGGCGGTGCTGCGGTCGAGGTTGCCGGTGGGTTCGTCGGCCAGCACGCAGGCTGGCCCCGTGACCAGCGCGCGGGCGATGGCCACACGCTGGCGTTCGCCGCCCGAGAGCTCGGCCGGCCGGTGCTGCAGGCGCTCTCCCAGGCCCACGCGTTCGAGCCAGACACGCGCCTGTTGCGCCGCCTCGGCGCGGTCGGTGCGGCGGATCCACAGCGGCATGGCCACGTTGTCCAGCGCGCTGAACTCGGGCAGCAGGTGGTGAAACTGGTAGACAAAGCCCAGGTGCCGGTTGCGCCAGACACCCTGCTCAGCCGGGCTGAGCCCATCCAGGCGCTGGCCTTGCAAAGTGACATGGCCCGTGGTCGGTGCGTCCAGGCCGCCCAGCAGGTGCAGCAAGGTGCTCTTGCCCGAGCCGGAGGCACCCACGATCGCCAGCGTCTCGCCCGATTGCACCTGCAGGTCCACGCCCTGCAGCACCGTCAGATCGATGCGGCCCTCGGCAAAACGCTTGGTCAGGCCCTGGGCTGACAGGATGACTTCATTCATAGCGCAGCGCCTCCGCCGGGTTCACGCGGCTGGCGCGCCAGCTGGGGTAGAGGGTGGCCACAAAGGCCAGTAGCAGCGAAATCACCGTGATCGGCACAATATCGCTGGCCAGCGGCTCGCTGGGCATGCGGCTGATCAGGTAGATGTCCTTGGGCAGGAAGCTGGCGTTGAAGAGGCGCTCGAGCGCAGGCACGATGACGTCGATATTGAAAGCCACCAGCAGGCCCAGCGCCAGACCGCTGAAGGTGCCAATCACACCGACAGCCGCACCTTGCACCACAAAGATGCCCATGATGCTGCGGGGGCTGGCACCCAGCGTGCGCAGGATGGCGATGTCAGCCAGCTTGTCGGTCACCGTCATCACCAGCGTGCTCACCAGGTTGAAGGCGGCCACCGCCACGATCAGGGTGAGGATGATGAACATCATGCGTTTTTCGACCTGCACGGCGGCAAACCAGGTGCGGTTCTGCTGCGTCCAGTCGCGCACATAGAACCCGCCGCCCAGCGCCTGCTGCAGCTCGGCAGCCACCGCGCGCGCCTGGTGCAGGTCGCGCAGCTTCACGCGCAGGCCGGTCGGGCCTTCGAGCCGAAACAGCCGTGCAGCGTCTTCCACATGCATCAGCACCAGGGCCGAGTCGTATTCGTAATGTCCGGAAGAGAACAGCCCGGCCAGCCGCATCTGCTTGAGCCGCGGCAGGGCGCCCGCCGGCGTCACCTGGCCGGAAGGCGAGATCAGCGTGACGGATTCACCCGCCTGTGCGCCGATCGCCAAAGCCAGATCGCGCCCGGCAACCACCTGAAAGGCCCCAGGCTGCAGGTTCTGCAATACGCCAGCCTGACCCTGCTGCAGATCACTGACCTCGGGTTCCAGTGCGGGATCGATGCCGCGCACCAGCACCCCCTTCATGTCCTCGCCACGGGCCAGCAGGGCCTGGGCGCTGATGAAGGGCGCAGCGCCCCTGACCTCGGGGTGAGCGAGTACACGGGCGCGCAGGCCTTCGGTGTCGGGCAAGGCACCACCAGTGGCTGCGTAGACCTCGATGTGAGAGACCACGCCGAGCATGCGGTCGCGTACCTCGCGCTGGAATCCGTTCATGACCGACAGCACAATGATCAGCGCCGCCACACCCAGGGCGATGCCCAGCATGGACACGCCCGAAATGAACGAAATGAAGCCATTGCGCCGACTCGCGCGGCCGGCACGGGTATAGCGCCAGCCCAGCACCAGCTCGTAAGGCCATGAACGTAAAAAAGACATGGCCGCTATTGTGACGAATCCTGATCCGGAAACTGAGTACCCACATCGTGCAGCCCATGCATGGCCTGCGACAATCGCAGGTCATGCATTGCATCATTGCCTACGCTGCCAGCACCCAGCTCCCGTCTGAAGCACTGGTTTCCCTTGCGCTACCCCGGCTGTCGGCCCTGCTCTCGCAGCTGCAACCCGGCCCGCAAGACAGCGACCCGCCCGACGAACGCCCCCCCGCGGCCATGCCCCATGAACGCGTCCATGCCCGCGCCCTGGGCTGGGCCCTGCAGGCGCCGCTGCCCTGGACGGCCTGGCAAACCAGCGACCAGAGCGAACAGGCGCAGGCCTGGATCACGCCCTGCCACTGGCAGATCGGCATGGACCAGGTGTTCATGCTCGACCCGGCCCGGCTTGGGCTGGGCGACGACGAGTCGCAGGCCCTGCTGCAGGCGCTGCTGCCCTACATGCAGGAAGACGGCCTGGAGCTGCGCTGGCACGACGCCCTGCACTGGCACGCCCGGGGCGAACTGCTGGCCGGCTGGCATGCGCCCTCGCTGGACCGAGTAATCAACGCCAATGTACGCCCCTGGATCACCAGCGGTCTGCCCGGTGCGCTGGTGCGCTTGCACAGCGAGATGCAGATGCTGGCCTACCAGCACCCGGTCAACGATGCCCGGCTTGCACGCGGCCAGCTGCCGGTCAATGCCTTCTGGGTACACGGCGCTGGCCGCCTGGCGGCGTCCCCCACCAGCGGTGCTGACGTGCTGTACCTGGACGCGCTGCGGGCGCCCGCACTGGCCGGCGACGCGGCCGCCTGGCGCCATGCCTGGCAGGCACTGGACGCGCAGCTGCCCGCGCCGGACACACCCGGACTGCAGCTGACCCTGTGCAGCGACACCACAACCCGCACCTGGACAGCGCAGCCGCGCAGCTGGCTGACCCGGCTGCGGCATGCTTTCTCGCCCCCCGACACCACGGCCAGCCTGCAGGCCCTGATTCCTTCATGAACATCCTCACCCGCGACGTCCCGCCGCGCAGCGCCTGGGCGCTGGAGCAATCGGGCATCCACCCCCTGCTGGCCCGCCTCTACGCCGCGCGCGGTGTGCACAGCCCCGACGAACTCGACGATGCCCTGGGCAAGCTGCTGCCCCCCACCGGCCTCAAAGGTGTGCAGGACGCGGCCCGCCTTCTGGCCTGTGCCATCGCTGCCAACCAACGTCTGTGCGTGGTGGCCGACTACGACTGCGACGGCGCCACCGCCTGCGCCGTGGCCGTACGCGGTCTGCGCATGCTGGGGGCACGCCAGGTGAGCTACCTGGTGCCCGACCGGGTGGTCGACGGCTATGGCCTGACGCCGCCAATCGCGCAGCGCGTCAAGGCGCAGGGCGCCGACGTGCTGATCACCGTAGACAACGGCATCGCCAGCGTAGAGGGCGTGGCCGCCGCGCAGGCGCTGGGCCTGCAGGTACTGGTGACCGACCACCACCTGCCGGCCGAGCAGTTGCCCGCCGCCGAAGTGATCGTCAACCCCAATCAGCCTGGGTGCAACTTTGCGAGCAAATCCATGGCGGGCGTCGGCGTGATGTTCTACGTGCTGCTGGCCCTGCGCGCCGAACTGCGCGCGCGAGGTGCCTTTGATGGACCCGAGACAGCGGCGGGCCGCCCCAAGCTGGCGAGCACCCCCTCGGGGGGCAGCGAACCACACGCAGTGGGGAGCGTGGGGGCTCGCATCTCCCAACCCAAGCTCGACACCTTGCTGCCACTCGTGGCACTCGGCACCGTGGCCGATGTGGTGCGGCTCGACGCCAACAACCGCCGCCTGGTGGCGCAGGGCCTCAAGCGGGTGCGGGCGGGCGCCCTGCCGCCAGGGATGGCCGCACTGTTTCGCGCCGCCGGCCGTGAGGCCAGCCGGGCCACCACCTTCGATTTCGGCTTCGCGCTGGGCCCACGCATCAACGCCGCCGGTCGCCTGGCCGACATGACGCTGGGCATCGAATGCCTGCTGACCGACGACGCGGGCCGGGCCGACGAACTGGCACGCCAGCTCGACGCCATCAACCGAGAGCGCCGCGTGATCGAGGGCGACATGCGCGAGATGGCGATGGAGATGGCCGAATCGCTGTTCGAGGAAGGCGAGGAGCCGCCACCCGCGGTCTGCGTGTTCGACCCGGACTTCCACGAAGGCGTGGTCGGCATCGTGGCCTCTCGGCTGAAGGACAAGCTGCACCGCCCGACCTTCGTTTTTGCGGCCAGCACCGCGCCGGGCAAGGCGCATGAGCTCAAGGGCTCGGGCCGCTCGATCCCGGGCTTTCACCTGCGCGATGCACTCGACCTGGTGGCCAAGCGCGCGCCGGGCGTGCTGCTGCGCTTTGGCGGCCACGCCATGGCGGCCGGCTGCACGATTGCCGAAGAGCACCTGGAGGTGTTCGAAGAAACGCTGAACCAGGTCGCGATGGAATGGCTGGACGCAGCCACACTGCAGCGGCGACTGGAAACGGACGGACCACTGGCCCCCGAATACCGCCGCACCGAGCTGGTGGACCTGCTGCACAGCGCGGTCTGGGGCCAGGGCTTTGCCGCCCCGGTGTTCAGCGAAGAGGTGGAGGTGCTCTCGCAACGGCTGGTCGGCGAGAAACACCTCTCGGTCAAGCTCAGGCACCAGGGCCAGCCTGTGGACGGCATCTGGTTCAACCGCACCGAGCCGCTGCCAGCTCGCGCCAGGATCGCCTACCGGCTCGACGCCGACGAGTGGCAGGGCCAGAAGCGGGTGCGCTTTCTGATCGAGGCCGCCGAGGCCTGATCAGGCCGCAGGGGCCTTCAGAGGCAGCACGCCCGAGAGTTCGAGCTGCATCACCAGCTTGTTGACCAGGTTGGCCACCGAGGGCCGCCCGGTGTCCAGCACGAAGTGGGCAGCTTCGCGGTACAGCGGATCGCGCGCCTCATACAGCGAGCGCAGCCGGCTCAGGGGATCTTCCACCTGCAGCAGCGGCCGCACCGTGTCGTGGCGCAGACGGCGGTACACGTCTTCAGGGGAGGTGCGCAGGTAAATCACATGGCCACGCTCGTGCAAATGGCGGCGGTTGACCTCGCGCAGCACCGAACCGCCGCCTGTCGAGAGCACGCCGTGGTGGTGCTGGCTCAGGTCGTCAAGCACCGCCTGCTCGACATCACGGAAGGCGTCTTCACCCTGCTGCTCAAAGTATTGCCGGATGGCACAGCCCAGTCGCGCCTCGATGACCTGGTCCGAATCGACAAAAGGCACGCCCAGGCGCCGCGCGAGCTGGCGTCCGATGGTGCTTTTGCCCGAGCCGGGCAGGCCAACGAGGGTGATGTTCAAGACCGTCTCACACAAGCAAGGGGGACCCCGTAGCACAGCCCGGACGGCACCCAGGCCTCGAGTGTATGCGAGTGGCCAGCGTAATCTGTTCAGGGACGCGGGTCGGGCTGAGCAGCAACCGGCCCCACCAGTTCGGCCGCCTGGACCGGCTCGGCCACCACCCGCGGCGTCAGGAAGACCAGCAGCTCGCTGCGGCGGCGCAGCTGCTGCCGGTTGCGGAACAGCCAGCCCAGCACCGGCACCTCGCCGAGCGCCGGCACCTTCGCTTCGTCGTTCTTGTCGCTGTCCTCAAAGATGCCGCCGAGGACCACGGTGCCTCCATCCTGCACGCGCACCTGGGTTTTCACATGCTTGGTGTTGATGGCATAGCCCGCCGTCGTGAGCTGCCCGACACTGTCACGGTTCACATCGACCTCCAGCACCACCGCCCCATCCGGCGTGATCTGGGGCGTGACCTCGAGCTTGAGGTTGGCCTTGCGGAACGTAATCGAAGTCATGGTCGTCGCGCCTGTGGCGGTGCTCGTCTGGTAGGGCAGCTCAGTGCCTTGCTCGATGAGCGCCTTGGTCTGGTCGGCGGTGATCACCCTGGGACGCGAAACCACCTTGCCGCGGCCATCGGCCTCCAGCGCCGAGAGCTCAAGGTTGATGAAGCGGTCGGCCGCGGCATTGAACAGCGAGACCGCAACACTGGCTGGCGACACCAGCGTCTGCCCGGCGGCGCCTGCCGGCAAGGCGATCTGGTTGCCGCTGACCGCGCCGGCGCCGGCGCCGGTGGTCGCATTGCTGGCCCCCAGCTGGCCCACCAGGGTCGCCTGGCCGTTGACCAGCACATGGCGGCTGGAGCCCACCCCCAGCCGGACGCCGAGCGACTCGCCGAACTGGTCGTCCGCCTCGACGATGCGCGCCTCGATCAGCACCTGCCGCACGGGTACATCGATCCGGGCCACCATCTGCTGCAGTTCGGTCAGCCGCGACGGTACATCGCTGATGAAGAGCTGATTGGTGCGCGGCTCGGCCATCACGCTGCCACGCGCGCTCAGCCAGCGGCCACTGGAGCCGCCAGCCGCTGCCCCGCCCTGGCCTTGCAGGCGCTGTGCCACTTCGCTGGCGCGCGCGTATTGCAGGCGCATGGCACCGGTCTGCAGAGGCAGGACACCCTCCAGGGCCACCTGCGACTCCAGGCGTTTTTTCTCGCGCTGCAGCCACTCGTCCTGCGGAGCGATCCACACCACACGGCCCTGCTGGCGTGCCGCCAGGCCCTTGGCATGCAACACCACCTGCAGGGCCTGTGGCCAGGGCACCTCCTGCAGGCGCACTGAAATCTGGCCACTCACACTGTCGGTGGTGACGAAATTGAAGCCGGTGAAATCCGCGAATACCTGCATCAGCGTGCGAACATCGGTGTTCTGGAAATTCAGGCTGATGGGAGCGCTGCCCTCATCCAGCTGCAAGGGGCCAGGCTCGAGCACGGATGACTGGGCCAGCAAGGCACCCGGCATCAGCCACAGCATGGAGGTCAGCACACCGCAGCCAACCGACTTTCGACACATCATGGTTCCTCCCGCAAGCGCAGTCTCAAAGAGGGTTCACCGGGCAACACACCGGTCAGATCCACAGAATCCGGTCCGACATGGCGCACCCGGTAAGCTGACCGGCTCAGACGCTGACCAGCTGTTGCATACACCTGTTCGATCCCCAGATCGAGCAAGGCATGGAATCGCCCATCCTGCTGCCACACCCCCAGCAAGCGCATGGCGGACGTCCCTGCGTTCTGTCCGGAGACAGCGCTTGTTGCCAGGTTTTCAACACCCTCGCCCGTGCCAAACAGCGGCAAGGTGGCTGCAGAGAGAGACTGGCCGGGTGGCAAAAACCGCCATTGCCAAGGTCCTGCGGAAGCCCAGTGCTCCGGCCGCCAGCCAATGCGCGCCTGCAGCTCGATGCTGACTTCGTCGGGCCGCTGCCCAGTCGGCAACACCTGCAGCTGTTGCACCAGCCACCAGGGCGCCTGCTCGGCCAGCGCCTGTTCGCATGTACGCCAGCTGCTCCAGGGACCCAACAAGCGCAAGGCCACTGCCTGTTCCGGCAGCCCCTCGCGGTGGCTGGATGCTTGCGGCTGCAGCGCCTGCACCTCCAGACCGCAGGCCTCCAGGCCGTGCTGCACAGCGGCCCAGAGTGCCACGCTGTCCGCCTGCGAGGGCCAATCCTGCGGCTTGAAAGCATCCGAGCTGTGGTGCTTTGGCAAAACAGCGGCAAGAGCCGGCTCTTGCTGCTGCGCCAGGGCAAGGACTTCCTGCTCCAGACGCTCCAGCGCGTCGACATCTGATGCCATGAGCCACCATACGGCTCCCATCGTCAGCAAAGCCGATGCCAGCGCCTCCATGAGACGGTCACGCCTGTGCTGGAGTCCATGCACCCATGCGCGCAGACGCTTCATGGCTTGTCCTGCCGGTTTTTGTCAGACGGCACGGGCGGCCAGGCGCTCTCGAGCACCACGCTCACACCACCCCCCGCACGCCCGGACAAACTGCCTACCGTCCAGAGCGCCGGTCCAGCCTGCGTGAGCGCAGCTGTTCTGGGGGACAGAAGATCGGCGCGGGACAACCACAGCTGCACAGAGAGCCGTTGGGCGTCGACTTGCCAACGCTCCACACGTCCTTGCGATGCGTGAACCTCGGCCTGCAAGGCCCTGTGCACACGCAGGATCTGAGCCCGTCGTTGCTGCCAATCCTGCGCACGCGCTGTCATGCGCAAAGCGATTTGCGCAAGCTCTTGTTGCCGCACCCGCTCTGCCTTGGCAACCGTCTGGACACGCACCACCTCTTTGAGCGCCGCATGGCGCATCTGCAGACTTTCAAGTTGACGGACCTGCCAGTGCTGCCACAGACCCGCCAGGCACAGGCCCGTCAGCGCCCCCGCCAACCAGAAGCCCGCCCGGCCCCAAACCTCCGGGACACGGCGGGGGTAACGCAGCAAGTTGAGTGCCGGCGCTGTCACAGCAAGCCTCCCAACGCGGCACCACAGGCCACGAGGGGCTTGCACAAGGGTCCTGCTTGCAGACGGGTCCAATCCACATCGTCCCGGGCCCGCTGCGGTGCAGGATCAAATTGCCAGTCCTGGGGTGAATCGGCCCAGCGCTCGCCGCCATCGCCACGCAGACACAGGGCGGCCCTCTCCAGGGCCTGCCCTTGTGGTTCGACCGCGAGCAGACGCCACCCGGCACTGCGCGCGTGCTGCCGCCATTGCTCGAGTTCCGGACGTTGACACGCTGCCCAGACGACACGACGAGGGCGGTCCTCCACCATGGATTCGTCTTCGGATTTGACCTGGTAGTCAAAGCCGACCGCCTGGGGGCTGACACCCCAGGCCGAAGCGGCTTCAAGCTGAACTTGTGCAGCCAGTTGCCAGACGTCAGCTGCCGCCTGAACATCCATCACGCCTTCCCGGCATCGCCCCTGACCGAGGGCGATCGCCATCGACCGCCGGCGCGAGGGCAGGTGCGCGCCTAGCTGGCGCAAGTTCTGAACCCACCAGCTGTCCCGTTCTGAGAGGTGCACCAACCCTTCGGGTGCGTGCAGGTGCTCAAACACCACCACGCGTATACCCCCGGTCTGTTGCCGTGACAGCGCGACCAGCAGGATTTCCTGCTCGTCGAGCATGGCGCCCCAGGCACTGGCGCGCTGCCGCCGCCATAAGCCCAGGCCTTTTGCCCATCCGCTCCACTGCATGCCAGGTCCCTCCCTGAATCGCCCGATCGGGCCGGTGCACCTGCTTTGTAGACCTGGATACAGCCTGTTTCAATCAATTATTGAGTAATTAAGATTTCATTTAAGCCATTTTTAGAGGACCGACACCCCTGCCCATTCCTATAATTCAAGCCCACTGGCGCCCTTGGGCGCGACCCGCAAAGGCCCCATGTCTGCCCAGCTCAACTCCCCACACGATCGCCCGAAGTCCGCCGAGAAAAACGGGCGCCAGCGCATTTCCTGGCCGCTGCGACTGCTGCTTTGGGCATTGGCCCTGGTCATGACCGGCCTGCTCTCCATCGTTTTCGTGGCCGGCGTGGCCATGGTGGTGGCTTATCCCAACCTGCCCGACATTTCCGATCTGGCGGATTACCGGCCCAAGCTGCCGCTGCGGGTGTTCACTGCCGATGGCGTGTTGATGGGTGAGTTCGGCGAAGAGCGCCGCAACCTGACCCCCATCGCCGAGATTCCCAAAGTGATGAAGGACGCGGTACTGTCGATCGAGGACGCCCGCTTTTATCAGCATGGCGGCGTGGACTACCTGGGTATCCTGCGGGCGGGCATCGCCAACATCGGTCGCATGAAGAGTCAGGGCGCCTCGACCATCACCATGCAGGTCGCACGCAATGTGTACCTGTCTTCGGAGAAAACCTACACGCGCAAGATCTACGAAATCCTGCTGACCTGGAAGCTCGAGCACATGCTCTCCAAGGACCAGATCCTGGAGATCTACATGAACCAGATCTTCCTGGGCAACCGGGCCTATGGTTTCGCATCTGCGGCAGAAACCTATTTCGGCAAATCGCTCAAGGACATCACCATCGCCGAGGCCGCCATGCTGGCCGGTTTGCCCAAGGCACCTTCGGCTTTCAACCCCTTTGCCAACCCCAAGCGCGCCCGTGCACGGCAGCTCTACATCATCGAGCGCATGCAGGACAACGGTTTCATCACCGCCGAGCAGGCCAAGGCCGCCAAGGCGGAGCCCTTGCGCCTGCGCACCTCGGCCGACAAGAACATCCTGCATGCCGAATACGTGGCCGAAACCGTGCGCCAGATGGTGTTTGCGCAGTACGGTGCCGAAACCTACACGCGTGGCTTGAATGTCACCACCACGCTGCTGGCCGATGAGCAGCGCGCCGCCTACCAGGCGCTGCGTCAGGGCATCCTGGACTACGAGCGTCGTCAGTATTACCGGGGTCCCGAAAAATTCATCGAGTTGCCGACTGACCCCAAGAAGCAGGAAGAGGCCATTGACGATGTGCTCGATGACCATCCTGACAACGGCGACCTGCTCAGTGCGGTGGTGCTCGAAGCCGGCCCACGCAAGGTGGTGGTCACCCGTGGCAATGGTGATCTGATCGAGATCACGGGCGAAGGTCTCAAACCGGTGCAGTCGGGTCTGGCGGACAAGGCCGCCCCGGCTGTGCGTCTGCGCCGCGGCGCGGTGGTGCGCATCGCGCAGATGGCCAAGGGGGGTTACGAGATCACCCAGCAGCCTGAAGTAGAAGGCGCTCTGGTGGCGGTCCATCCGCAAACCGGCGCGGTGCGGGCGCTGGTCGGCGGTTTCGATTTCGCCAAGAACAAGTTCAACCACGTCACGCAGGCCTGGCGGCAGCCAGGGTCGAGCTTCAAGCCCTTCATCTACTCGGCTGCGCTCGAAAAAGGCTTCACGCCATCGACTGTGGTCAACGATGCACCGCTGTTTTTTGACGGCGGTGTGACCGGTGGTCAGCCCTGGGAACCGAAAAACTACGATGGCAAATTCGATGGTCCGATGAGTCTGCGCACCGGTTTGGCCAAGTCCAAGAACATGGTCTCCATCCGTGTCCTGCAGGCCGTAGGCGCGCGCAATGCGCAGGAATGGATCGGACGTTTCGGCTTCGATGAAGACAAGCACCCGCCGTATCTGACCATGGCCCTGGGGGCGGGTTCGGTCACGCCCATGCAGATGGCCACCGCCTACTCGGTATTCGCCAACGGCGGTTATCTGGTGCAGCCGCACCTGATCACACGGATCACCGATCCCAAAGGCAAGGTGCTGGTGGACAGCCCACCGCCGGCCCAGCCGGACGAGTCATTACGCGCCATCCCGGCACGCAATGCCTACCTCATGAGCAGCCTGATGCAGGAAGTCACGCGCTCGGGCACCGCTGCGCGCGCACAGGCCACCCTCAAGCGTCCCGATGTCTACGGCAAGACCGGCACCACCAACGACGCCATGGACGCCTGGTTTGCAGGCTACAACCCGCAAGTCACCGGCGTGGTCTGGATTGGCTACGACACCCCGCGCAAGCTTGGCGATCGGGAAACCGGCGGGGGCCTGAGCCTGCCCGTCTGGATCAGCTACATGCAGACGGCATTGCGCAACGTGCCCGTGTCGGATTACGCCTTGCCCGAAGGCCTGACGCAGGTGGGCAACGAGTGGGTATTCGAGGAATTCGCACGTGGCGGCGTCACTTCACTGGGGCTGGGTGACAAGTCAGACGACAAGCCCGCGCCGCTGCCGGCAGGAGACGAAAAGCGCCGCATTCTCGACCTGTTCCGGAACTGAAAACGGACCAGACAGGCTCAGACACCAAAGCGCAGGTTCTGCCCGGACTGTTCGCTCGCATAACGCGAAAGGCTTTCCCAGAACTCGCCCTGGCCCTTGGTGTCCATCCAGCGGCCAGCATCGAGCTTGTAGTGAAAGCCACCGCAGCGGGCGGCCAGCCAGACTTCCTGCAAGGGTTTTTGCAGGTTGATGACAATCTGGCTGCGGTTGCGGAAGGTCAGGGTGATCATGCCACCCACGCGCTGGTTGTCGATGTCGGCATCGGTTTCGTCGTTGATGCGGTCGCAGGACGTTTCCACCAGCGCCAGCAGGCGTTCGGCAGCGTCCAGGTATTCAAGGTCGGTCATTACAATCAGCGGATGTTGAGGATTGCAAGAATTCTAGTCATCGGCCATGCCCTTGCCGCCTGTGCGGCGATGCTCGCCGGCTGCGGACAGAAAGGTCCGCTGGTCCTGCCCGACAGCCCGGAGTCGAAAGGCCGCGCCACGCTGCCACAGACCCTCAACCCATGGCACAAAACCCCTGCCGCTCCCGCAGCGCCCGCTGCTGGAGCCGCCTCTGAACCCGCCCGCTGAACATGACCTCCTCCACCCTGCCCGGCCAGCCCTTCATCGCCTACCGGGGCGAACACCTGCACGTCGAAGGCGTGCGCCTGATGGATCTGGCGCGCGAACACGGCACGCCACTGTTCGTCTATTCCAAGGCGGCGATGCTCTCGGCCCTGGCCGCCTACCAACGCGGCTTTGCCGGCCGCAATGCACAGATCTGCTACGCCATGAAAGCCAATTCGAGCCTGGCCGTACTGCAGGTGTTTGCCAACGCGGGCTGCGGCTTCGACATCGTCTCGGGCGGTGAACTCACCCGCGTGCTGGCCGCCGGTGGTGACCCGGCTAAGGTGATTTTTTCGGGCGTGGGCAAGACCCGCGCCGAGATGAAGCAGGCCCTGCAGATCGGCATCGGCTGCTTCAACGTCGAGAGCACCGCCGAGCTCGATGTGCTCAGCGACGTGGCGGCCGGCATGGGCCTGCAGGCACCGGTCAGCCTGCGCGTCAACCCCAATGTGGATGCGAAGACCCACCCCTACATTTCGACGGGTTTGAAGGGCAACAAGTTCGGCATCGCGCACGAAGAGGCGCTCCAGGCCTACCGCCATGCGGCCAGCCTGCCCGGCCTGAAGGTCGTGGGCATCGACTGCCACATCGGCTCGCAGATCACCGAGGTCACGCCGTATCTGGACGCGATGGACCGCGTGCTGGACCTGGTGGCCGAGATCGAGGCGGCGGGCATTCCCATCCACCACATCGATTTCGGTGGCGGCCTGGGCATCGACTACAACGGCGACACACCGCCTGCAGCCGACGACCTGTGGCGCCAGCTGCTGGCCAGGCTGGATGCGCGCGGCTTCGGACAACGCCAGCTGATGATCGAACCCGGCCGTTCGCTGGTGGGCAACGCCGGCGTGTGCCTGACCGAAGTGGTCTTCACCAAACCGGGTGAGCAAAAGAACTTCTGCATCGTCGACGCGGCCATGAACGATCTGCCGCGCCCGGCCATGTACGAGGCTTTCCATCAGATCGTGCCGCTGTCGCCGCGCGCCGGCGAGGCGGTGACCTACGACGTGGTGGGCCCGGTGTGCGAGAGCGGTGACTGGCTCGGCCGTGACCGCGAACTGGTGGTGCAAGCCGGTGACCTGCTGGCGGTGCTGTCGGCAGGGGCGTACTGCATGAGCATGGCCAGCAACTACAACACGCGTGGTCGCGCAGCCGAGGTGCTGGTCGATGGCGACCAGGCCCATCTGATTCGTCAGCGCGAATCGGCGTTTGACACCTTTGCGCTGGAGCAGTTGGTCGGCTGAGTTTCAGAACTTGTATCAGCCCGCTTGGAGGAGGCCGAGCCCAGGACTCCTCATAAGCCGCTTCGCGTCACAAA
>JACCDV011218580.1_pt1 | contig 33221 bp, 29 predicted proteins | sample 7446131 | NCBI WGS metagenome assembly JACCDV01 (sample SAMN15323448, study PRJNA562643) | freshwater metagenome | isolation source: river surface water | place: USA:Blue River Watershed | collected 2017-08-17
CCAAAACCGGTTCCTTGTGGCCCATGACTTTTGGTCTCGCCTGTTGCGCAGTCGAGATGATGCATGCCGCTGCGGCGCGCTACGACATCGGCCGCTTCGGTGCCGAGGTGTTCCGCGCCAGTCCGCGCCAGTCCGACCTGATGATCGTGGCCGGCACCCTGTGCAACAAGATGGCGCCGGCCCTGCGCAAGGTCTATGACCAGATGGCCGAGCCGCGATGGGTCATCAGCATGGGATCGTGCGCCAACGGCGGCGGCTATTACCACTACAGCTACTCGGTGGTGCGTGGTTGTGACCGCATCGTGCCGGTCGATGTCTACGTGCCGGGCTGCCCGCCCACGGCCGAAGCACTGCTCTACGGCATCATTCAGCTGCAGCAGAAAATCCGCCGCACCAACACCATTGCGCGCGCCTGAGGCGCAGAAGGCGTTTGAAGATGACTCAAGCTATCAAGGGTGCGAGCCACGTCGGCGGTTGGTCTGAAGTCCACCCTGAAGTGTTGCGTGACACGTTGGTGCAAGTACTGGGCGACCGTGTGTCGTCGGTGTCTTTGGTCCGTGAAGAAGTCACTGTCGAAGTGCCTGCGGCCCGTTACCTCGAAGTGATGCAGTTGTTGCAGACTTCTCCAGGCTGCCAGTTCGAGCAGCTGGTGGATATTTGCGGCATGGACTATTCCGCCTACCGTGATGGTGCGTGGGAGGGTGCTCGATTTGCTGTGGTGGCCCACCTGTTGTCGGTCAGCCTTAACCAGCGTGTGCGGGTGCGGGTGTTCTGTCCGGAAGACGATTTCCCGGTCGTGGACTCCGTCAGCCGGCTTTGGTCCTCGGCCAACTGGTACGAGCGCGAGGCGTTCGACCTCTACGGTATCGTGTTTGACGGTCATGACGACCTGCGCCGCATCCTGACCGACTACGGTTTCATCGGCCACCCGTTCCGCAAGGACTTCCCGGTGTCCGGGCATGTCGAAATGCGTTACGACCCCGAGCGTCGTCGCGTGGTGTATGAGCCTGTCACGATCGAGCCGCGTGAAATCACGCCGCGCATCATCCGTGAAGACAACTACGGGGGGCTGCACTGAGGCGCTGCCTCATCGTGAGATGAAACATGGCTGAAATCAAGAACTACACCCTGAACTTCGGTCCACAGCACCCGGCCGCGCACGGCGTGCTCCGACTGGTGCTCGAGCTGGACGGCGAGGTCGTGCAACGCGCCGACCCGCACATCGGCCTGCTGCACCGCGCCACCGAAAAGCTGGCCGAAAGCAAGACCTTCATTCAGTCTTTGCCGTACATGGACCGCTTGGACTACGTGTCCATGATGTGCAACGAGCATGCGTACTGCTTGGCCATCGAAAAGCTCCTCGGCATCGAGGTGCCGGTGCGTGCGCAATACATCCGCGTGATGTTCAGTGAGATCACCCGCCTGCTGAATCACCTCATGTGGCTGGGCTCGCACGGCAACGACTGCGGCAGTTCCACCATCCTGATCTACGCGTTCCGCGAGCGCGAAGACCTGTTCGACATGTACGAGGCGGTGTCGGGTGCTCGCATGCACGCGGCTTACTTCCGTCCGGGCGGGGTTTACCGCGATCTGCCGGACACCATGCCGCAGTACAAGCACAGCAAAATCCGCAATGCCAAGGCGATGGCGGAGATGAACACCAACCGCCAGGGTTCGTTGCTGGACTTCATTGACGATTTCACCCAGCGTTTCCCCACTTACCTGTCTGAGTACCACACGCTGCTGACCGACAACCGCATCTGGAAGCAGCGCACCGTGGGTATTGGTGTCGTCACGCCCGAGCGTGCGCTCAACCTCGGCATGACAGGCCCGATGTTGCGCGGGTCCGGCATTGCTTGGGATTTGCGCAAGAAACAACCGTACGATGTGTACGACCGCCTGGATTTCGACATCCCCGTGGGCAAGACGGGCGACACCTACGATCGCTACCTCGTCCGCATGGAGGAGATGAAGCAATCCAACCGCATCATCAAGCAGTGTGTTGACTGGCTTCGTGCCAATCCGGGGCCGGTGATCACCGACAACCACAAGGTGGCCCCGCCATCGCGCGAAGCGATGAAGTCCAGCATGGAAGAGTTGATCCACCACTTCAAGCTCTTCACAGAAGGTTTCCACGTGCCCGAGGGCCAGGCTTACGCTGCTGTAGAGCACCCCAAAGGTGAGTTCGGTATTTACCTGGTCAGCGACGGTGCCAACAAGCCCTATCGCCTGAAGATTCGTGCGCCGGGTTTTGCTCACTTGGCTTGTCTGGATGAAATGGCCCGTGGTCACATGCTGGCCGACGCCGTGGCCATCATCGGCACCATGGACATTGTGTTTGGAGAGATTGACCGATGAGCGCACCGCAGCCCACCGTGCAGGCCCAGGCGTTCTCCGACGCCACCTTGGCCCGTTTTGCCCGCGAAGTGGCCAAGTACCCCGCCGACCAGAAGCAGTCCGCCGTCATGGCCTGTCTGTCCATCGTGCAGCAGGAGCAAGGTCACGTGAGTGCCGCCGCCGAGAAAGGCATTGCCGATTACCTCGGCATGCCAGCGATCGCCGTGCATGAAGTCACGACCTTCTACAACATGTACAACCAGCGGCCGCTGGGCAAGTTCAAGCTCAACGTCTGCACCAACCTGCCTTGCACCTTGCGAGACGGTGGCAAGGCACTGCAATACCTGGAGCAGAAGCTCGGTATCCATATGGGTGAAACCACGGCCGATGGCCTGTTTACCTTGCAACAAAGTGAATGCCTGGGCGCCTGCGCCGATTCGCCGGTGTTGCTGGTGAACGACCGACATATGTGCAGCTTCATGAGCAACGAAAAGCTCGACCAGTTGATCCAGGGTCTGAAGACTGCGGAGGGTCAGGCATGAACGCCCATCAAGTGCTCGAACAGTTCCAGGCCCAAGGCCTGGAGACCTGCTTCCATGGCCGCCACATCAACCCGCAAATCTATGCAGGCTTGAATGGCAGCAACTGGTCCATCAAGGACTACGAAGCGCGTGGCGGTTATCAGGCTCTGCGCAAAATCCTGGCTCAGGATGGCGGTGAAGGTCTGACGCAAGACCAGGTGATCGCCACCATGAAGGAGTCGGCCCTGCGAGGACGCGGTGGCGCTGGTTTCCCGACGGGCCTGAAGTGGAGCTTCATGCCGCGTCAGTTTCCGGGCGTCAAGCACCTGGTTTGTAACTCCGACGAGGGCGAGCCGGGTACCTGCAAGGACCGCGACATCCTGATGTACAACCCGCACATCGTGATCGAAGGCATGATCATTGCCGCGTATGCGATGGGCATTGCAGTGGGTTACAACTACATCCACGGCGAAATTTTCCAGGTCTACGAACGTTTCGAGGCCGCGCTGGAAGAGGCGCGCGCAGCGGGTTACCTGGGTGACCGCATCATGGGCTCGAACTTCTCGTTCCAGCTGCACGCACACCACGGCTTCGGCGCTTACATCTGCGGCGAGGAAACCGCGCTGCTTGAATCGCTGGAAGGCAAAAAGGGCCAACCCCGCTTCAAGCCGCCGTTCCCTGCCAGCTTCGGTCTGTACGGCAAGCCCACCACCATCAACAACACCGAGACGTTTGCGGCTGTGCCTTGGATCATCCGTCATGGTGGTCAGGCTTACCTGGAATGCGGTAAGCCCAACAACGGCGGCACCAAGATCTTCTCCGTCAGCGGTGACGTGGAGCGCCCGGGCAACTACGAGATTCCGCTGGGTACCCCGTTCAGCACGTTGCTGGAACTGGCAGGCGGAGTTCGCGCTGGTCGCCAGTTGAAGGCGGTGATTCCCGGCGGATCGTCGGCCCCCGTGTTGCCTGCCAACATCATCATGGATTGCACGATGGACTACGACTCCATCAGCAAGGCGGGCTCCATGCTGGGTTCGGGCGCGGTCATCGTCATGGACGATTCGCGTTGCATGGTCAAGTCGCTGCAGCGTCTGAGCTATTTCTACATGCACGAATCGTGCGGCCAGTGCACACCGTGCCGTGAAGGCACCGGCTGGCTGTGGCGCATGGTCGATCGCATCGAGCGCGGCGAGGGCAAGCCCAGCGACCTGGCACTGCTCGACAACGTGGCCGAAAACATCATGGGCCGCACCATCTGCGCCCTGGGTGACGCGGCCGCGATGCCGGTACGCGGCATGATCAAGCACTTCCGCCACGAGTTCGAGCACCACATCGAACACAAGACCTGCATGGTCCCGGCCTACGTTTGAGGCAAGCACAAATGGTTGAAATCGAACTCGACGGCAAGAAGGTGGAGGTTCCGCCGGGCAGCATGGTGATGCATGCGGCCGACAAGGCGGGTACATACATCCCTCACTTCTGCTACCACAAGAAACTTTCCATCGCCGCCAACTGCCGCATGTGCCTGGTGGACGTGGAAAAAGCGCCCAAGCCCATGCCTGCCTGCGCCACGCCGGTCACGCAGGGCATGATTGTGCGTACCAAGTCTGACAAGGCCATCAAGGCCCAGCAGTCGGTCATGGAATTTCTGCTGATCAACCACCCGCTGGATTGCCCTATTTGCGACCAGGGTGGTGAATGCCAGCTTCAGGATCTGGCTGTGGGTTACGGCGGTGGCGCTTCGCGTTACGAAGAAGAGAAGCGCGTGGTGTTCCACAAGGATGTCGGCCCGCTGATTTCCATGCAGGAAATGAGCCGCTGCATCCACTGCACCCGTTGCGTGCGATTTGGCCAGGAAATCGCCGGTGTCATGGAGCTGGGCATGCCGCACCGTGGCGAGCATTCCGAGATCGAGACCTTCGTGGGTCAGAGTGTGGATTCCGAGCTCTCGGGCAACATGATCGACATCTGTCCGGTGGGTGCGCTCACCAGCAAGCCGTTCCGCTACCAGGCCCGAACCTGGGAACTGTCGCGCCGCAAGAGCGTGAGCCCGCACGATTCCACCGGGGCCAACTTGATCGTTCAGGTCAAGGCCAATCAGGTGATGCGCGTAGTGCCGCTGGAGAACGAGGCGGTGAACGAGTGCTGGATCGCCGATCGTGATCGTTTCTCCTACGAGGCTCTCAACGGTGCTGACCGATTGACCCAGCCGATGCTGAAGCAGGGTGGCGAGTGGAAAACGGTTGATTGGCAGACCGCGCTGGAATACGTGGCCAACGGCCTGAAGCAGGTGCAGGCAGAGCAGGGCGCCTCGGCCATTGGCGTGATTGCCAGCCCTCACAGCACGGTGGAAGAACTGCATTTGGCTGCTGCCTTGGTGCGTGGTCTGGGCAGCCAGAACATCGACACCCGACTTCGCGCGGCCGACTACACCCACGCTGCACCCTCGGGCGCAGCCCGTTGGCTGGGCCTGCCGATCGCCGAATTGTCCAGTCTGGATCGGGTGCTGGTGGTTGGGTCCAATCTCCGCAAAGACCATCCGCTGTTCGCCCAGCGCATCCGCCAAGCCGCCCGCAAAGGCGCACAGGTGAGCGCGCTGTGGTCCACAGCACAGGATTGGGCGTTGCCCGTGAACAACGCGGTGCAGGCTGACGCTGGTTACTGGACTGTGGCACTGGCGGGCATTGCAGCCGCGATCGCCGAGGTCAACGGCGGGGCTGCACCGGCGAATGTCGAGGTCACTGCCGAGGCGCGCGCGATTGCGTCTTCCCTGTTGTCGGGCGAGCGCAAAGCGGTGTTGCTGGGCAACGCCGCTGCTCACCACGAGCAGGCTTCCAGCATTCTGGCCTTGGCGCAGTGGATTGGCGCTCAGACCGGTGCGCGCGTCGGTTATCTGACCGAAGCCGCCAACACAGTGGGCGCCCAGTTGGTGGGAGCACTGCCTGGCGAGGGTGGTCTGAATGCCACCCAGATGCTGACGGGTGGGTTGAAGGCAGCCTTCTTGCTCAACGTGGAGCCTGGTGAGGACACCGCAGTTTGCACCCAAGGCCTGCAGCAGACCGACATGGTTGTGACCTTGAGTCCGTTCAAGGCGAATCTGGACATCAGCGATGTGCTGTTGCCGATCGCGCCGTTCACCGAAACCTCGGGTTCTTTTGTAAACGCCGAAGGTCGCTTGCAGAGTTTCCATGCGGTGGTCAAGCCTCTGGGCGAGACCCGTCCGGCTTGGAAAGTCCTGCGGGTATTGGCCAATTTACTGGGCTTGCCCGGTTTTGACGCCGAGTCTTCTCAGGCCGTGCTGACCCAGGCGCTTCCTGGTGTGGCGCCCGGTTCGATGGTGGATGCCTCCCGCTTGGACAACCGCACGTCAGCCGCCATTGACACCACGGTGACCAGTGGCACGCCCTGCGTTGCCGCCATTTACCAGCTCGACGGCCTGGTGCGTCGCGCACCGTCACTGCAACTGACCGCAGATGGTCGTGCTGCTCAGTCGACTGAAGAGGGAGTGTGCGCATGATCGACGCGATGTACAACGGCGGCTTGCATTTGATCGCCGCCACTTGGTGGCAGACCGGCGCCTGGCCGGTGTTGTGGAACCTCATCAAGATCGTCGCCGTATTGGCTCCGCTGATGGGTGCAGTGGCTTATCTCACCCTGTGGGAACGGCGCTTGCTGGGTTTCATGCAGGTTCGTTTGGGTCCAAACCGGGTCGGTCCTTTCGGTCTTCTGCAGCCGATTGCAGATGCACTGAAACTGCTGAGCAAGGAACTCATCAGCCCAACCGCTGCTTCCAAAGGACTGTTTCGTCTGGGCCCGATCATGGCCATCATGCCTGCATTGGCGGCCTGGGTGGTGGTGCCTTTTGGTCCAGAAGCTGTGTTGGCCAATGTCAATGCAGGTTTGCTGGTGATCCTGGCCATCACTTCCATCGAAGTGTATGGCGTGATCATCGCTGGCTGGGCGTCCAACTCGAAGTACGCCTTTCTGGGCGCGCTGCGTGCGTCGGCCCAGATGGTGAGCTACGAACTGGCGATCGGTTTCTGTTTCCTTGTGGTGGTGATGACCGCTGGCAGCTTAAACCTGGCCGACATCGTGGCGTCGCAGAACCGCGGCATGGCCGCCGACATGGGCCTGAACTTCCTGTCCTGGAACTGGCTGCCACTGTTGCCCATTTTCATGGTCTACCTGATTTCCGGTGTGGCCGAGACCAACCGCCACCCCTTCGACGTGGTCGAAGGCGAAGCCGAAATCGTGGCCGGTCACATGGTCGAGTACTCCGGTATGGGCTTCGCCATCTTCTTCCTGGCGGAATATGCCAGCATGTGGCTGATCTCGATCCTGGCGGTGCTGATGTTCCTGGGCGGCTGGGCACCTCCCATCGACAGCGCGGTATTCAACTGGATTCCTGGCTGGATCTGGCTGGGCCTGAAAACCTTCATCGTGGTGTCCATGTTCATCTGGATCCGCGCCACTTTCCCCCGCTTCCGCTACGACCAGATCATGCGTCTGGGCTGGAAGGTCTTCATTCCCGTCACGCTGGTCTGGCTGTTGCTGGTTGGCGCGGTGATGCAGACGTCCTGGAACATCTGGAAGTAAAGAGGCCACACGCATGTCTGCCACCGCTGTTGCTCCCTTCTCGCTGAAGGATTTTTTCAAGAGTTTCTTGCTGGTCGAACTGTTCAAGGGCATGGCCCTGACCGGTCGCTACGCCCTGCGACGCAAGGTCACCGTTCAGTTCCCAGAGGAAAAGACGCCGCTGTCGCCGCGCTTCCGTGGTTTGCACGCGCAACGTCGTTACGAAAATGGTGAGGAACGCTGCATTGCCTGCAAGCTGTGCGAAGCGGTCTGTCCGGCCATGGCCATCACCATTGAGTCTGACGTGCGCGATGACGGTACCCGTCGCACCACGCGTTACGACATTGATCTGACCAAGTGCATTTTCTGCGGTTTCTGCGAAGAGGCGTGTCCCGTCGATGCGATCGTCGAGACGCAGATTCTCGAGTACCACGGTGAAAAGCGCGGCGATCTGTACTTCACCAAAGAAATGCTCTTGGCTGTCGGGGACCGATACGAGTCGGAAATTGCTGCGGCCAAAGCGGCCGACGCCAAGTACCGCTGAAAGGCCAAGCGAGAACAACATGGATTACCAAGCGGGCTTTTTTTACCTTTTTTCGGCGGTGTTGCTGTTTGCAGCCTTCCGCGTCGTGACTGCACGCAACTCCGTGCACGCCGTTCTTTACCTGATGCTGGCTTTCTCTCAAGCCTCTGCTTTGTGGCTGCTGCTCAAGGCAGAGTTCCTTGGCATCACCTTGGTGCTGGTGTACCTGGGGGCGGTGATGGTGTTGTTCCTGTTCGTCGTGATGATGCTGGACATCAACGTCGATGCCTTGCGCCAAGGTTTCTGGAAGCATTTTCCGCTCGCGCTGGTGTTGGGTGGACTGGTCAGCGCGGAGCTGATCGCCGTGCTCTGGGTCGGTTTCCCGACCATGACGGTGGACGCTGCAGCGGCAGTCTCTGGCATGCATGCGCCCGGTCACTCCAATACCCGTGAGCTGGGCAAGCTGCTCTACAGCCAGTACACCTACCCGGTGGAGGTGGCTGCCGTGATTTTGCTGCTCGCCATGGTGGCCGCGATCGCGCTGACCCTGCGCCAGCGCAAGGAAAGCAAGGCGATTGACCCGGCGATACAAGTGCGCGTGAAGGCCGAAGACCGCCTGGTGGTGGTGCCTGTGGCCGCGACCGCCAAAGCCGCTGCCCCGGTGCAGCCGAATGAGGAGGGCAAGACGTCATGACGACGCTGACATTGGGCCATTTCCTGTCGCTGGGTGCGATTTTGTTCGCATTGTCGGTGGTGGGTATTTTCCTGAACCGCAAGAATTTGATCGTGCTGCTGATGGCCATTGAACTGATGTTGCTGGCCGTCAACATGAACTTTGTGGCGTTCTCCTATTTCCTGGGTGACTTGCACGGCCAGATCTTCGTGTTCTTTATTCTCACGGTGGCGGCCGCCGAATCGGCCATTGGCCTGGCGATCCTGGTGCTGCTGTTCCGTAACCGTGCGTCCATCAACGTGGACGAACTCAACACGCTCAAGGGCTGAGGCTCAAGGGTTTTACGCAAAGTCACAACGATGAGTACAAGCCTTTCTGCAAGCACACTGCTGGCGGTGCCTCTGGCGCCGTTGGTGGGTTCGGCCCTCGCCGGCATTCTGGGCACCCAGTTCGGGGGCAACGTCATTGGCCGTCGCGCCGCGCACAGCCTGACGATTCTGGGTGTGTTGGTCGCCTTCGTCCTGTCAGCGCTCACGCTCAAGAGCGTGGCTCTGGACGGTGCGCGCTTCAATGAAACCATCTATGAATGGATGGTGATCGGTGGTTTGAAGATGGAAATCGGCTTCATGGTCGATGGCCTGACCGCCATGATGATGTGCGTGGTCACCTTCGTGTCTCTGATGGTGCACCTCTACACCATCGGCTACATGGAGGAAGACGCTGGCTACAACCGCTTCTTTGCCTACATCTCGCTGTTCACCTTCTCGATGTTGATGCTCGTGATGAGCAACAACCTGTTGCAGCTGTTCTTCGGCTGGGAGGCGGTGGGTCTGGTGTCCTACCTGCTGATCGGTTTCTGGTTCAACAAACCGACGGCCATCTTCGCCAACATGAAGGCCTTCCTGGTCAACCGTGTGGGTGACTTCGGCTTCATCCTGGGCATCGGTCTGGTGCTGGCCTACACCGGCACGCTGAACTACACCGAAATTTTTGCCAAAGCGCCTGCGCTGGCTGGCATTGAGTTTCCTTGGTATGTGTTCGGACAGGAAGCGATGCTGGTGACGGTGATCGGCATTTGCCTGTTCATTGGCGCCATGGGCAAATCGGCCCAGTTTCCGCTTCACGTCTGGCTGCCCGACTCGATGGAAGGCCCCACCCCGATTTCTGCGCTGATTCACGCCGCCACCATGGTGACGGCCGGCATTTTCATGGTGGCGCGCATGTCCCCCATCTATGAGCTGTCCGATGCTGCGCTCAACTTCATTCTGGTGATCGGTGCCATCACGGCGCTGTTCATGGGCTTCCTGGGCATCATTCAGAACGATATCAAGCGCGTGGTTGCCTACTCCACGCTGTCGCAGCTGGGGTACATGACGGTTGCGCTGGGCGCCTCTGCCTACTCCGTGGCGGTGTTTCACTTGATGACACACGCTTTCTTCAAAGCCCTTCTGTTCCTGGCGGCTGGCTCAGTGATCATGGGCATGCACCACAACCAGGACATCCGCTGGATGGGTGGCGTACGCAAGTACATGCCCATCACCTGGATCACCTCGTTGCTGGGCACGCTGGCACTGATTGGTACGCCGTTGTTCTCGGGCTTCTATTCCAAGGACAGCATCATTGAAGCGGTGCATTTCAGCAACCTGCCTGCGGCTGGTTTTGCCTACTTCGCAGTGATGGCCGGTGTGTTCGTCACCTCGTTCTACTCATTCCGCCTGTATTTCCTGGTTTTCCACGGTGCTGAGCGTTACGACCAGAACCCGGACGCCCACCACGACGACCATCACGACGACCACGCTCATCACGGCGATGGCAAACCTCACGAATCCCCCTGGGTGGTGACGGTACCGTTGCTGTTGCTGGCGATCCCTTCTGTGGTGATCGGTTACCTGACGATACAGCCGATGCTGTTTGGTGAGTTCCTGGCCGATGCCATCTTCGTGAATCACGATCTGCACCCGGCCATGACCAAGTTCGCCGAGATCTTCCACGGTCCTCTGGCCATGGCATCGCACGCGTTGTCAACCCCGCCGCTGTACTTGGCGGCAGGCGGTGCGGTCACAGCTTGGTACATGTACATGGTGAACCCGGCATTGCCGGCGGCCATCGCCAAGGCCCTGCGTCCGGTGATCGTCGTCCTGGAGAACAAGTACTTCATGGACTGGATCAACGAGAACATCATCGCCAAGGCCGCGCGCGGCATCGGTGTCGGTCTGTGGAAGGGTGGTGACCGCGGCATCATCGAAGGCGCGGTGGTCAACCTCAGCTGGAAGATCGTGGGCTTGGTGTCGGGCGTCGTGCGCCGTGCCCAGACGGGTTTCCTGTACCACTATGCGTTTGTGATGATCGCCGGCGTGCTGGCCTTCATGACCTATTTCGTGTGGCTCGCCAAATAAGGAGAAGAAGAACATGGGTTTGCTGAGCCTTGCGATTTGGGTCCCCATCCTGTTCGGGGTGGCGCTGCTGGCCATGGGCCGTGACGAGCACGCGAACGCCGTCCGCTGGGTGGCTTTGGTCGGTGCCTTGTTGGGGTTGGCCGTTACGGTGCCCTTGTACACAGGCTTCGAAGTCGGTTCGGCTGCGTTGCAGTTCGTCGAGAAGTCTGTCTGGATCGAGCGCTTCAACGTGCACTATCACCTCGCGGTGGACGGTATTTCGCTCTGGCTGGTGCTGCTGACCGCGTTCATCACGGTGATCGTGGTGATTGCGAGCTGGGAGTCGATCACTGAGCGTGTGAACCAGTACATGGGGGCTTTCCTCATCCTGTCAGGCTTGATGATTGGCGTGTTTGCCGCTGCCGATGCGATGCTGTTCTACGTGTTCTTTGAAGCCACGCTGATCCCGATGTACCTGATCATCGGGATCTGGGGTGGGCCGAACAAGATCTACGCCGCATTCAAGTTTTTCCTATACACGTTGCTTGGCTCGCTGCTGATGCTGGTCGCGCTGATTTACCTGTACAACGTTTCCGGCGGCAGTTTTTACCTTGCCACTTGGCACAAGCTGCCCCTGGCTTCAGGCGCGCAGACGGCTTTGTTCTTTGCGTTCTTTGCGGCCTTCGCAGTGAAGGTGCCCATGTGGCCAGTGCATACCTGGTTGCCTGATGTGCACGTGGAAGCGCCGACCGGCGGCTCCGCTGTGCTGGCCGCCATCATGCTGAAACTGGGTGCCTACGGTTTCCTGCGCTTTTCGCTGCCCATCGCTCCCGATGCCTCCCACGAATGGGCAGGTCTGATGATCGGACTTTCGCTCATTGCCGTCATTTACGTCGGCTTGGTGGCGATGGTTCAGCAGGACATGAAGAAGCTGGTGGCTTACTCGTCGGTCGCGCACATGGGTTTCGTGTCACTGGGCTTCTTCTTGTTCAATGATCTGGCCGTGTCTGGCGCCATCGTTCAGATGATTGCGCACGGTTTCGTGTCGGCTGCCATGTTCCTCGGCATTGGTGTCCTGTACGACCGCGTTCACTCACGTGAGATTGCCGATTACGGCGGTGTCATCAACACCATGCCCAAATTTGCCGCCTTCGCACTGCTGTTCACCATGGCCAACGCCGGTCTGCCCGGTACCGCAGGCTTCGTGGGCGAGTGGATGGTGATCCTTGGCGCGGTCAAAGCCAACTTTTGGGTAGGCATGGCTGCAGCCACCGCTTTGATTTTCGGCGCGTCGTACTCCCTGTGGATGTTCAAGCGCGTATACCTCGGCCCGGTAGGCAACGATCACGTCAAAGAACTGCTTGACATCAACAAGCGCGAGTTCTTTGTGATGGCCTTGCTGGCGGTGATGGTCCTGTACATGGGCATTCACCCGAAGCCGTTCACTGACGTGATGAACCCCTCGGTCGTGGAACTGCTCAAGCACGTGGCCGTGACCAAGCTGCCTTGAGGCCCATGCTGATCGCCCATCACAGATTCGAAAGAGCACCCCATGATTGACAGTATCAGCTTGGCCATGGTCATGCCGGAGATCATCCTCCTGGTGATGACCAGCCTGATCGCGATTTACGACCTGTTCGTGTCGTCTCCAGGCCGCGTGTCGACCTACCGTTTGACCCTGTTGACTCTGGCCGTCGTGGCCGGACTTGAAGGTTACATGGGGGCCAGCGGCCAGACCCTCACTGGTTTCGGCGGGATGGTCGTGAACGACCCCATGGCGGCCTGGCTGAAGTGCTTTGCAGCGGTGGCCATGATCGTCACATTGGTTTATGCACGGCCATACGCCCTGTCGCGTGACATGTTGCGCGGTGGTGAGTTGTTTTCGCTGTCGTCTTATTCCTTGCTGGGCATGTTCATCATGATCTCAGCCCATAACTTCCTGGTCTTGTACCTGGGCTTGGAACTGTTGACGCTGGCGGGATACGCTCTGGTGGCATTGCGCCGCGATGATCTGCGCGCCACCGAAGCTGCCATGAAGTACTTTGTGCTGGGTGCACTGGCCAGCGGCTTCTTGCTTTATGGTCTCTCGCTGCTGTACGGTTCCACGGGCTCGCTCGACATTGCGGTGGTCGCACAGGCCATTGGTGCCAGTGGCGAGAAGTCGCAGGTTCTGATCCTTGGGCTTGTGTTTGTGGTCGCTGGTCTGGCTTTCAAGCTGGGCGTGGTGCCTTTCCACATGTGGGTGCCAGACGTTTACCACGGTGCTCCGACCGCTGTCACGTTGATGATCGGTGGCGCGCCCAAGTTGGCTGCCTTCGCTATCGTGGTGCGCTTGCTGGTTGAAGGGCTGATGCCACTGGCCATTGACTGGCAGCAGATGCTGGCCGTGCTCGCGGTGGTGTCGCTGCTGGTCGGTAACCTGGCCGCTGTTGCACAGACCAATTTCAAGCGGATGCTGGCTTTCTCCACCATTGCGCAGATGGGTTTCATGCTGCTGGCCTTTGTCAGTGGCGTGGTCAATGGCGATGCGTCCAATGCGGCCAACGCCTATGGTGCGGCCATGTTCTACGTCGTTACCTATGTGCTGACGACCCTGGCAACGTTTGGTGTGATGCTGCTGCTGTCTCGCGAAGGTTTCGAGTCTGAGGAGATCAGTGATTTTGCGGGTCTGAACCAGCGCAGTCCTCTGTACGCCGGCATTCTGGCCGCCTGCATGTTCTCTCTGGCCGGTGTGCCGCCTCTGGTGGGTTTCTACGCCAAGCTGTCGGTGCTGCAAGCTCTGCTGCAAGCCGGTGGTGGGGTGTACGTGGGTCTGGCCGTGTTTGCAGTCCTCATGTCGCTGATCGGTGCGTTCTATTACCTGCGTGTCATCAAAGTGATGTACTGCGACGCCCCCACCCAGACGGCCGCAATCACCGCGCCCATGGATGTGCGTGCCGTGTTGACCCTGAACGGCGCTCTGGTGTTGGTGCTGGGTCTTGTCCCTGGTGGCTTGATGGCTCTTTGCGCCAATGCCATCCAGGCCATGATGGTCTGAGTTAATCTCGGCACATGACTACCACGACTTCCGTCTGGCTGGTGATTGTGCTGGCCTTCATCACCGCCAACCTACCATTCCTGAATGAGCGCTGGCTGGCGGTATGGCCATCTCGGAGCGGTCAGAAGGGACTGGCCGGCCGTTCGTTGGAGCTGCTGATCTGGTATCTGGTGGTTGGTGGGATTGGATTGGCTCTGGAGCAACACCTGGGTCAGATCTATCCCCAGGGGTGGGAGTTTTACGCCATCACTGGCGCCATGTTTCTCACCCTGGCTTTCCCTGGTTTCGTATTCCGCTACCTGGGGCGGCGTCGCTGAGATCTGCACATGGCCTTGTTGCCTGAGTTGCAGCCTGCCCACCTGAAGGAGACGACGCTCAGCTCCGAGGCGGTGTATCAGGGCGATTTTTTGCACATCCGCCGCGATTCTGTGCGTTTGCCGGACGGCACCCACGCCACCCGCGAGTACGTGGTCCATCCTGGTGCGGTGATGATCGTGCCGCTGCTGGAAGATGGCCGCGTGGTGGTAGAGCGCCAGTACCGCTACCCCCTGCACCGTGCCATGATCGAGTTTCCTGCTGGAAAGCTAGACCCCGGCGAGTCGGTGTTGGCTTGTGCGCAGCGTGAATTGGCGGAAGAGACCGGTTACCGGGCTGACGAGTGGGCGCGAGCCGGTGTGTTGCACCCGGTCATTTCTTACGCCACGGAATTCATTGACATCTGGTTTGCAAGAGGACTCAGGTCCGGTCCCCAGCGACTGGATCAAGGTGAACTGCTCGATGTTCTGGCCGTCACCCCCGCCGAGCTGATGCAGGCTTGCCGAGACGGTGAGTTGACGGACGCGAAAACACTGACCGGGTTGCTTTGGCTGCAGCAAGTGCTGGATGGCGAATGGACGCTGGATTGGCAGCGGGTTTCGCCATGAAAGTACTCGATCTGAATGGTGCATGCGGGCACGTATTCGAGGGCTGGTTCGGGTCTGAAGAAGACTTCCTGGACCAGCTGAGTCGAGGGTTGCTGGAGTGTCCCGTGTGTGGAGACCGGCAAGTCACCAAACGGCTCAGTGCGCCGCGCTTGAACCTCGCCCGCAACTCAGACCCCACTCCACCAGCGTCCCGCTCTGTACAAGTTGATCCGCCCCATTCTTCATCAGGTCAGGCGGACGGGTTGGCTACCGTGCAGGCCGCATGGTGGCGCGCTGTGCGTACCATAGCGGCCAGAACCGAAGACGTGGGGGATGAATTTGCGCAGGAGGCTCGCCGCATCCACCACGGCAAATCGCCCGCCCGAGATATTCGTGGGCGGGCGACGCTCGACGAGGCCCAGGCGCTGCTGGAAGAGGGCGTGGAGGTGTTGCCACTGCCCGACCTGCCCGTGTTCAAAACCAACTTGCAGTAGCGCTGGGTCCGTCGTGCCTCAAGGGTAAAGGCCTCGCAGGTCCCGCGCGTGCAGGATGCGTTGGCACGCGACGATGAAGGTGGCTGTGCGCAGGCTGACCTTGTGTTGTTCAGCGACCTGCCAGATCCCTTCAAAAGCACCCCGCATCACCTTCACCAGCCGGTCGTTGATTTCGTCTTCGCTCCAGAAGAAGCTCGAGAAGTCCTGAACCCATTCAAAGTAGCTCACCGTCACACCGCCTGCGTTGGCGATCACGTCGGGCAGCACGAGAACGCCCCGCTCATGCAGGATGTCGTCGGCGGCGGGTGTTGTCGGGCCGTTGGCACCCTCGATCACCATGCGCGCCTGGATGCGCCCGGCATTGTCGGCGGTGATTTGTTGCTCCAGCGCTGCTGGAATCATGATGTCACACGGCACGTCCCAAAAGGCGTCTTTGGACATGACCTCGGCACCCGGGAAGCCTGCGACCGAGCCTGTCTCGCGGGCGTAGGCTTGCAGGGCTGCCACATCCAGTCCACGGGCTTGGTAGATGGTGCCGGCGTGGTCTTGGACCGCGACCACTCGGGCACCTGAGTCCGCAAACAGCCGTGCCGACACACCTCCGACGTTGCCAAAGCCTTGAATCGCCACCGCCGCGCCCTGTATTTGCAGACCAATGCGTTGGGCGGCTTCCACACCCACCGTGTAGACCCCACGCCCGGTGGCTTCCCGGCGGCCCAGTGAGCCGCCGAGGTCCACCGGCTTGCCTGTCACCACACCAGTGGCGGTTTCACCGATGTTCATCGAGTAGGTGTCCATCATCCACGCCATCACCTGTTCATTGGTGTTGACGTCGGGCGCCGGAATGTCCTTGGTCGGACCGATGATCAAGCCGATTTCGCTGGTGTAACGGCGGGTGACACGTTCCAATTCTGCCATGGAAAGTTTTCGGGGGTCCACCCGAATGCCGCCTTTCGCACCGCCGTAGGGCACGTTCACTGCGGCGTTCTTGATCGACATCCAGGCCGACAGAGCCATCACTTCGGAAAGGGTCACGTCCTGATGAAAGCGCACGCCGCCTTTGCCCGGCCCGCGCGAGGTGTTGTGCTGAACCCTGTAGCCTTCAAAGTGTGCGACGGTGCCGTTGTCCAGGTGGATTGGTACATCAACAATCAGGATCCGTTTGGGGCGCTTCAGCGTCTCCACCCATTGGCTGAGTTTGCCCAGGTAGGGCGTGACACGGTCTACCTGTTGCAGGAAGATACCCCATGGCCCCAGGTGGTCAGCTTGCAGGTACGAGGGCAGGGCGTGCGCTGTGCTGATGCTCGGGTGATCGGTGTGCGGGTTCATGTCCGTCTTGAAAGTGAAACAGGCTTCCAAGCTTATTGACACGGTCGCCATCTGTCCAAGGCCAAGCTGGGATTGCTTTATGCAAAAAACGCATAGCCCTGGTCTTCTCGTTCAGCGGGTCGGGTCCAGTGGACGGGGCACCATGGGGCGCCACTCGATGGTGGCGGCCGTCGGGGCGGGCGTATGCGTCTGGATGTTGAACGCTTGTCCATTGACCCGCAAACCTTGTGCAGACATTTTGGCTGCGGTTGTCGGGCCGATCCCCTGGACCCGGGCAATGAAATCGCTCCAGTCTCGAAAAGGCTCAGCCTTGCGGGCGGCGACGATTTTGTCGCGGGTGCTGGGTCCAATGCCCTTGATGGCCACCAGGTCGTGGCCCGGTGCCTGATTCAATTCCAAGGCAGCGTGAGCCTGCCATGAGCTGAACGCAAGGACCAGCGCAGACAAGCACGCCCAGCGGCGGCATGCGATGTGCAGCAGCATGAAAATTCTCCCTGAATGTGTCGGTGCACAATGTTGTTCACCCACTGTAACCCAGGTTCACGCGACTTTCATGATTTTCGATCCTGCCAGCGTTCCGGTCATAGGCACCGATGCCCACATGCCAGCCGTGGCTCTTGAGCACCTGACGCCGGCAAGTTTGCGGGTCCGCTTTGGTGCGCCGCCGCCCTGGCAGCCCGAAGTGCGTGAAGAGCCACGCTTCACCGACCGTGCACCTTGCCCTGCAGCGGTGTTGTTGCCCGTGGTGATGCGGCCGGTGCCGACGTTGCTGTTGACCCAGCGCACGAGTCATCTTCCCACCCATGCCGGGCAAATTGCCTTCCCGGGGGGGAAGGTCGATCCAGACGATAGCGGTCCAGTTGCCGCCGCGCTTCGCGAGGCCGAGGAGGAAATCGGCCTGATGGCGTCACAAGTGGAGGTGTTGGGCACTTTGCCCGTGTACACCACCGGTACGGCGTTCATGATCACGCCTGTGGTAGGGCTGGTGCTGCCTGACCATACGCTCAAGCCGAACCCTGGCGAGGTTGCGGATGTGTTTGAAGTTCCCCTGCCGTTCCTGATGAATCCCGCCCACCACCAGCGCCGAGAAACCCTGTGGGAAGGGCGTATGCGTCAATGGCTCTCGATGCCTTACCGGGCTCAAGAGCGCGAGCGGTTCATCTGGGGGGCTACGGCCGGTATGTTGCGCAACTTTTACCGCTTTCTGGTCGCTTGAATTCTCCCGCGCCGTTATGATGCGCCCATGAGTTTTTTCGCGATTTTTCTGGCTTTGCTGCTGGAGCAGGCGCGACCCCTGGGGCCTGACAACGCGGTCCATCGGGGGGCTTTGGCGTGGGTGCATTGGGCGCAACGCACCGTGGATGCGGGGCAACGTCTGCACGGCTGGCTTGCATGGCTGACAGCGGCTGTGGTGCCCGCACTGTTGTCCGCTGGGATTTACCTGGTGTTGGATGCCTGGAGCGGAATACTCGCTTTTGCCTGGCTGGTCGCCATTTTGTACGTCACGCTAGGATTCCGCCAGTTCAGCCACCACTTCACCGCCATCCGCGAGGCACTGGAGTCGGGCGACGAAGCGCGGGCCCGCGAAATTCTGGCCTATTGGCGCGATGTGGACGTGACGCAGTTGCCCCGGCAGGAGCTGTTGCGCCACGTGATCGAACATGCCATGTTGCAGGCACACCGGCATGTGTTTGGGGTCTTGGTGTGTTTTGTGGTGTTTGCCGCGCTGGGCATGGGGCCTGCCGGCGCGGTGCTCTACCGATTGGCAGAGTACCTGTCTCGTTCATGGACCTCTCGCCGTAAAGAGGGTGCGCTGAGTGAAGCTGCCGGTCAAGCGGCGGCCAAGGCTTGGCGCTGGACCGATGCCGTGCCCGTCCGGGTGACGGCGGTGGCCCTTGCCGTAGTTGGGAATTTCGAGGAAGCCGTGGCCAGCTGGCGCCAAGACGCTCGACATTTCCCGGATCCGAATGATGGCATTTTGCTGGCTGCGACCGCGGGTGCCATCAATGTGCGGCTGGGCGGTCAGCCGCTTGACGCGGCCTTGGGCGCTGAACAGGGTGGGCCTGTCACCGATGGTCGTACCCCGCAGCTGGCCCATTTGGCCAGCGTGGTGGGATTGGTGTGGCGCAGTGTCGTGCTGTGCCTGCTGTTGCTGGCCTTGGGTATGCTGGCGCGACTGGTCTGAGATTGACGGACCGTCTACCTTGTCTCAGTACCGGGTTTGCGAGAGTTCCTCGAACAGTTCGTCGTAAATACGGTAACGATTCTGGCTGATGCCCGTTGGTTCGCCGACCACCGCACGCACTGCACATCCGGGCTCGTGCCGGTGGCTGCAATTGTAGAAGCGGCATTGGCCCAGGTAGGGGACAAAGTCCGGCATGCAGTGGGCCAGTCGGGTCGGCTCCAAGTGGTGCAGACCAAATTCCTGAAACCCCGGCGAGTCGATCAGTGCGGTTCGCCGGTCGGCATCCAGCCAGTACCAGGTGGTGCTGGTGGTGGTGTGGCGTCCGGAATTCAGCGCCTTGGAGATCTCGCCCGTTAGCGCCTGGGCCTGGGGCACCAGGCGGTTGATCAGCGTGCTTTTTCCCGCGCCAGAAGGGCCCAGCACCAGCGTAGCTCGGTCTTGCAGGTGAGAAGCCAATACCTCCAGAGTGTCGTCATTCGACTTCAAGGCCAAAGGCAACACGGTTTCGCCCATATCCCTGTAGGGTGCGAGCCGGTTCCAGGCACGGTCAAAAGCGGGTTGCAGATCGCGCTTGTTGAGCACCACCAGGCAGGGAATATGCTCAGCGCGAGCCGCAATCAAAGCGCGCATCAGCTGGGATTCCGAGAACTCGGGTTCCGCCCCGAGCAGCACCAGCACCAGATCCAGATTGGCTGCAAACGATTTGGTCCGGACTTCATCTTGCCGGTACAACAGGTTGCGCCGCTCTTGCAACCGTTCGATGGAGCCTTCGTCGCCCGTGGGTTGCCACAGCACACGGTCTCCCACCACAGCCTGCCCCTTCTTGCCGCGCGGATGGCAGATCAGACGCTGGCCGTCATCGGTTTCCACCAAGCTGTGTCGACCATGGCTGGCCACGACCAGCCCATTACGCAGCCCCTGGTTCACCGGGCTCATGCAGCCACCGGCATGCGCGCCAGCCGCTCGCCGGCCGGTGGGTGCGAGTAGTAGAACTTCACGAACAGCGGGTCGGGTGTCAGGGTGCTGGCGTTGTCCTGGTAAAGCTTGAGCAGAGCGCGGGCAAGGTCGCGCCCGTCCGCGTGCTGCATGGCGAACGCGTCGGCTTCAAACTCGTGCTGGCGCGAAAGATGGCTGCCCAGGGGGGTGATGAAAAACGTGACCAATGGGACCACGCTGGCAAACAGCAGCAGGGCGAGGGCGCTGTTCGGGCTGGTCAGGTTGGGGCTGACGCCCAGTCCAGTGTAGAACCACGCTTGCCCAGCGAGCCAGCCAAGCACGGCGAAGCCCAGCAGGCTTGCCGCGAACATCCACACGATCCGTTTCACGATATGGCGATGACGGAAATGCCCCAGTTCATGGGCCAGCACCGCATCGATTTCGCCGGGGGTCAGTCGTTGCAGCAAGGTGTCAAAAAACACGACGCGTTTGGCGGGACCGAAACCTGTGAAGTAAGCGTTGGCGTGGGCACTGCGCTTGCTGCCATCCATCACGAACAAGCCCTTGGCGCTGAAGCCACAACGCGCCATCAGCGCTTCGATGCGCTGTCGCAAGCTTTCATCTTGCAGGGGCTCGAAGCGGTTGAACAGCGGAGCGATCACGGTGGGGTAGAGCACCAGCAGCAGGAGGTTGAAACCCATCCATACCAGCCAGGCCCACAGCCACCACAATGGGCCGGCCGCCTCCATCAGCCACAGCACCAGTGCTGCAATGGGCAAACCGATCAGCGCGCCCACCAGTGCGCCCTTGATCCCATCGCTGAGCCACAAGCGAAGCGTCATCTTGTTGAAGCCGAAATGCGCCTCCAGGCGGAACGTGCGGTACCAGGCCAGGGGCAACTCCAGCAGCCCGCCCACCAAGAAGAATGCGGCCAGCAAGGCCAGTTGCTGCCACAAGCCAGTGCCCAGCAGGCCCAACAGTCCCTCATTGAGGCTGCTCAAGCCGCCCAGCAGGGTCCAGCCCACCAGCACCGCAGCACCCAAAGCCATTTCTAGTACGCCCAGTCGCGCTTTGGCAATCGTGTAATCGGCCGCTTTTTGGTGGGCTGCCAGCGCAATCGTGTCTACAAACACCGCAGGCACGCTGCTGCGGTGCTGCGCCACATGCCTGACCTGACGGCTCACCAGCCAGAAACGGGTCAACAGGCCTGCCACCAGCAACACGCAAAATGCGACCGTCCAGAGATCGGAGGCTGAATAGGAAACGGTATTCATCCCCAAGAGTCTAGCGAAAAGGGTAGGCCTGGGTGCCAGATCGGCGAAAATCCCGGCCCATGACTGCCATTCTTCCTCCTGCCGAGCCTCTCGTCACAGAAGCGCCCACCCTCACCAAGAGCGACCAGAACCTGGTCTGGATTGACTGCGAGATGAGCGGTCTGGATCCCGAGAAGGAGCGTCTGCTGGAGATTGCGGTGGTGATTACCGGCCCACAGTTGACGCCGCGCATTGAAGGTCCGGTGCTGGTGATTCACCAAAGCGACACGGTCCTCGATGGGATGGACAATTGGAACAAAGGTGCCCATGGGCGCAGTGGCCTGATTGGCAAGGTCAAGGCCAGCACGCTCACCGAGGCCGAGGCCGAGGCGCAACTGCTGGAGTTTGTCAAAGCTTACGTGCCGCGCAGTGCAGCGCCCATGTGCGGCAACAGCATCGGTCAGGACCGCCGTTTTCTGGTCAAGTACATGCCCAAGCTGGAGGCGTACTTTCATTACCGCAACCTGGATGTGAGCACCTTGAAGGAACTGGCCAAGCGATGGAGGCCCGAGGTGTACGCGTCCTTCAAGAAGCACCAGAGGCACACGGCTTTGGCCGATGTGCATGAATCGATCGACGAGCTGGAGCACTATCGACACCACTTTCTGCGTTGACGGATGGCTCTGTGCTACCAATAGCAAGAAATTGCTTGGGGAAAACCCGGGTCTTGTGTGATAATCCGCGCTGCTGCTTAAAAGGCAGCAATTACGTACATCCGCCTCACGCTCTGGCCTCGCGCCGGTGATACCCACCGGCCAGTCTGTTTTTTGCAGACATCGAAACGCCTCCTGCACGCTTCAAGTGTTCGGCTTCCCCAAGCCGAACGGGCCTGCCGATTTGTTTGTGGTTGATGTTTTTTGTGACCACGAACGGATCGGACGAGCCGGGAATACCCTTTTCTCCCGCTGGCCCGTTTCGTTCTGTTGCGCTTTTTGCGCAAGGACGAAGACATGACAGATTTCCAACAAGCCTCCCAACTCGACCAGCTGGTCGACAGCGCCATCGACGCTGCGCCTGAATCGGTCGTGGCCACTCAGGCCCCCGCCGGACCCAACCTGTTTGCCCAGCTGGGCCTGGCCGCGCCTCTGGTGCAGGCTGTGACTGACCTTGGCTTTACCCAGCCCACGCTGGTGCAGCAGACGGCCATCCCCAAGGCCATGAAAGTGGGCGTCGAGGGTCACACCTACACCGACTTGATGGTTTCCAGCCAGACCGGCAGCGGCAAGACCGCCGCCTTCCTGCTGCCCGTGCTGCACACCCTGATCGAGCTGCAGGCCGAAGCCGAAGCCCGCGAACAGGCCGAATGGGATGCCCTGGTGAAACAGGCTGAGGCCGAAGGCAAGCCCGCCCCCAAGCGCGCCAAGCGCAAGAATCCGATGCTGGCGCGCCACTTTAAACCGGCCGTGCCGGGTGCTCTGGTGGTTTGCCCCACCCGCGAACTGGCCCAGCAGGTGGCGCATGACGCCATCGACCTGGTCAAGCATTGCCGTGGCCTGCGCATTGCCAACGTCGTGGGCGGCATGCCGTACCAGATGCAGATCGCCAAGCTGCAAAACGCTGACCTCGTGGTCGCCACCCCGGGCCGCCTGCTGGACCTGCAGCGCAGCGGCCAGATCCAGCTCGATCAGGTGCGCTTCCTGGTGGTGGACGAAGCCGACCGCATGCTGGACCTGGGCTTCTCCGACGACCTGGCCGAGATCAACCAGCTCACCATCAAGCGCCACCAGACCATGATGTTCAGTGCCACGTTCGCACCGCGCATCCAGTCGCTGGCCGCCCGGGTGATGCGCGACCCGCAGCGCCTGCAGATCGACACCCCTCAGGACAAGCACAGCAGCATTGAGCAGCAGCTCTTCTGGTGCGACAGCCCGGAACACAAGCGTCAGTTGCTGGACCACTGGCTGCGTGACGCCAGCATTGACCAGGCGATCGTGTTTGCCAGCACCCAAATCGAGTGTGATGCACTGGCCGAAGACCTGCAGCAAGCCGGCTTTGCTGCCGTGGCGCTGCACGGCGCCCTGAGCCAGGGCCTGCGCAACCGCCGCCTGATGGCGTTGCGCAGTGGCCAGGTTCAAATTCTGGTGGCTACCGACGTGGCGGCGCGCGGCATCGACGTGCACACCATCACCCACGTGTTCAACTTCGGCCTGCCGATGAAGGCCGAGGACTACACCCACCGCATCGGCCGAACCGGCCGTGCTGGCCGCAAGGGTCTGGCTGTAACGATGGCCGAGTTCCGCGACCGTCGCAAGATCGGCGAGATCGAGGCCTACAGCCAGCAGGTCATCAAGACCGCGACCATTCCGGGCCTGGAACCGAAGAAGCCGGTGTACGACTTCCGCAACGACCGCGGCGACCGCCGTGGTGGTCCGGGCCGTGGTGGGCGCAACGGCGGCGGTGGTGATCGTTTCCGTGGCGGCCCGTCGGGTGGAGGTTTTGCCGGTCGCGGTCAGGGCTACGGCCATGGCCACGGCGGCGACCGCAGCGAGCGCGGTGACCGTGGTGGTGAACACCGTGGCGACCGCTTCCACGACAAGCCGTTCGCACCGCGTGGTGCGCGCCCGGCTGGTGAAGGTGCTCGCGTCGGTTTTGGCGGTGGTGAGGGGCGTCAGTCCTTCGGTGACAAGCGCCCACGCACCCATGCGCCCAAGTCGTTCGCCGGCAAAGGCCGCGCCAGCAGGTAACCCTGCATTTCATCGCAGCCCCGTTCACGCAGGAAATTCTGCTGGAACGGGGTTTCCACCCCTTCAGCGATCGTGACCAGCCCGAGGCTGTGTGCCATGTGAATGATGGTTTCAACGATGCTGGCGTCCTCGGGGCTGTTTTCCAGCCCACGCACAAAGGACTGGTCGATTTTCAGCTTGTGCACGCGGAAGCGTTTGACGTGGTTGAGCGACGAATAGCCGGTGCCGAAATCGTCCACCGACAACCGGATTCCCAGCGCTCGCAGTGAGTTCATGGTGGCGATGGCCGCCTCCGGATCGTGGGTGGTGGCGCTCTCGGTCAGTTCCAGCTCCAAACCCTCGGGTGGCAGGCCGGTATCGCGCAAAATGCCGGCCACCATTTCGGTCAGTCCCGGTTGGCGGAATTGCACCGCCGACAGGTTCACCGCCACCACCATGTCTTGCAGACCTTCGCTTTGCCATTGTTGGGCTTGCACACAGGCTTGCCGGAGCACCCATTCCCCAATCGGCAGTATCAAGCCGGACGCTTCCGCGATGGGAATGAACTCGGCCGGTGACACTGCGCCCCATTCGGGGTGGTTCCGGCGCAACAAGGCCTCCACCCCCACCAAGTGCCCATCGCTCAAGGCGGCTTGTGGTTGGTATTGCAGGTTCAGCTCGCGCCGCTCCACTGCCCGGCGCAGGGCGTTTTCCAGTTGCAGCCGGCGGATCGACAGAGCCTGCATTTCTGGTCTGAAGAAGGCATAGCGGTTGCGCCCATCTTGCTTGGCGCGGTACATCGCGGTGTCGGCGCAGCGGTACAGTGTCTCGAAGTCAGCGCCATCGTCTGGGAACAATGCGATGCCAATGGACGGCGTGACCGTGAGTTCCTGTCCTTCCACCGGGTAGGGCGCCGCCAGCCGCTCGAGCATTTGCTTGGCCAGGTGCGTGGCGCCAGTGGCGCTGGTGTCGGGCAGCACGGCCACGAATTCGTCACCCCCGAGCCGTGACACGGTGTCTTGTTCGCGCACGAGTGCGGAGATGCGCTGTGCCACTTGCTTGAGCAGTTGATCGCCAGCATGGTGCCCCAGCGAATCGTTGACGTGCTTGAAGTGGTCAAGATCGATGAACAGCAGGCTCAGCGGTGTCTTGTGCCGGCGGGCCATGCTCAGGTCGTGTTGCACCCGGTCGCGCAGCAGGGTTCGGTTCGCCAGGCCAGTGAGTGGATCGTAGTAGGCGAGGTGCCGAATTCGTGCCTCCTGCTCGTGGCGGCGGCTGATGTCGCTGAATATGGCGATGTAATGCGTGGTTTGGCCCTGCGCGTCCTGAACTCGGCTGATGGACAGCCATTCGGGATAGGTCTCGCCATTGCTGCGCTGGTTCCAGACCTCGCCTTGCCAATGGCCGTGTTGGTCGATGTCTTGCCACATGGCCGCGTAAAACTCTTCACCGTGGCGACCAGACGACAGCACGCTGGGCTTTTCACCCAGAATTTCGGCCTCGGTGTAGCCGGTGATGGTGGTGAATGCCGGATTGACCTGGATGACGCGTTGCTCGGCATCGGTGATGACGAAGCCTTCGCTGCTGCCCATGAAGAACTTGGCGGCCAGTGCGTATTGGGTCTCTGCGTTTTTGCGGGCCGTGATGTTGCGCGCCAGCGCGACGAAACGCCAGGGTCCTCCGTCGGCAGGGGGACTGGGCGTTTTGGCGCTGATCGACAACTCAAACCATTGGCGGCCTTGTGGCAAGGGCAGGGCGTACTGCCGGCCCATGGAGCGGCCGTGCTGCCGGGCTTCACTCAATGCCACAAGAATGGCGTTGGTGGCGTCGGGGGGCAGCAGGTCGCGCACGTTGCGGCCCACGATCTGCTCGGCCGGCAACATCAGATCGAGCTGATTTTGCGTGTGCACGTTGTAGATGGTGCCTTCGCCATCGAGGTCGAACAGCAGGTCGGGAATCGCGCCCAGAGTACCCTGCAGGTCCTGGCGGACGCTTTCTACGTCGCGCAAGCGCGCTTTGACTTCCAGTTCGAGCCAGGCGCCGCGTTGCCGCTGGTCCAGCAGCAATTTGACGAGAACCGCCAGCATGGCACTGAAGAGCGTTGCGGCCAGTGCGTACAGCCCCAGGTTGAGCGGTTGATCCCATCCTTGACGTGGGGCCACGCTCAACGTCCATTCACCGTTGGGTACCTGAACCAGGCGATCCACCGGGTGCTTGAGCACGTGACCTTCTTGAAGGCGCTGTGACGACGCAATCCGCTGGCGCTGGCCGTCGGTAGGGCGCACACGCCAGAGCTCGTAGTCGTAGCCCAGTTCGGCCAAACCGTCCAGGCCGGTGTTGACCAGTGCTTCGGGAAAACGGATGGTCACGTTGGCGAAGCCCCAGAACGCTGCCGAACCTTGATCGCCTTGAGGGCGAAAGATCGGCAGGCGGCCCACCACACCCAGACCACCCTGCGCCAACTCCATGGGTCCCGCCAGGGTCAGCTCCCCGGTATCCCTAGTGCGTCGAGCCTCCGGGCCTTGGCGCGCATCATTGAGCTGATCGAAACCGAGCAAGCGGTCGTTGCCCTGTAGCGGCGCTACGTGGCGCACCACGCCATCAGGGGACAGCGACAGCGCGGTGACCCCAGGGTACATGGTCAGCATTTCCTGCGCCACCGGCTCGAACTGAGACAGGTCATCCGGATTGGCGCGCACCATGGCGGCCATGAGGTACGTGGATGACAGCAGTCGCTGTATGCGGCTCTGTACCGATTGGGCCTGGTCTCCAGCCACGGCCAGCAGGGTGGCGCGTTGGGCTTCTGCGCGCCGTGCTTCAAGCTGCCATGAAAAGCCACCCAGTGCCAAAAGGCTGGCAGCGAACACCAGCAGTGCAATCAGCCGGTGGCGCCGCGCGTGCGGGAGTGTGGGTGGCATGGGCTTCTCACGACGTCAGGGAAACGCTTTGTTATTGGTCTTGGAATGTACCTCCAAAAATGCCATTTCTGCGGGTCGCTGACCCACCCCTTTCACATCAACAGGTGTTCGCCCGCGTTGTCGCCGCCCAGAATCACATAGTTCACCTTGCGGATGTCCATCAGTTGCTTGCCTCCTGCATAGCTGATGGAGCTTTGCAGGTCTTCCTGCATCTCGCGCAGGGTGTCCGCCAGTCGCCCTTTGATCGGCTCCAGAATGCGTTTGCCCTCCACGTGCTTGTATTCGCCTTTGTTGAAGTCGCTCGCCGAGCCGTAATATTCTTTGTACAGCTTGCCGTCCACCTCGACCGTCTGGCCGGGGGATTCTTCGTGGCCGGCCATCAGCGACCCCACCATGACCATGGTGGCGCCGAAACGGATGGACTTGGCAATGTCGCCATGTTCGCGGATGCCTCCGTCCGCGATGATGGGTTTGGTCGCCACCCGCGCGCACCACTTGAGCGCAGACAGCTGCCAGCCGCCGGTACCAAACCCGGTTTTCAATTTGGTGATGCACACCTTGCCGGGCCCAATGCCCACCTTGGTGGCATCGGCGCCCCAGTTTTCCAGGTCGATGACGGCTTCCGGCGTGCCCACGTTGCCAGCGATGATGAAGCTTTGCGGCAGCTTCTGCTTGAGGTGAGCGATCATGCGCTGGACGCTGTCGGCGTGGCCGTGCGCAATGTCGATGGTGATGTAGTCTGGGGCCAGACCTTCGGCGGCCAGTCGGTCGGCGGTGGCATAGTCGGGGCCTTTCACGCCCAGTGAAATGGACGCGTACAGGCCTTGTGCGCGCATCTCGCGCACGAAGGCGACGTTGTCCAGATCGAACCGGTGCATCACGTAGAAATAGTCGTTCTGCGCGAGCCACCGCGCAATGCGCTCGTCCAGCACGGTTTTCATGTTGGCCGGTACCACCGGCAGCCGAAAGCGGCGCTGGCCCAGTTGCACCGACGTGTCGCATTCGGCGCGGCTTTCCACCCGGCATTTGCGGGGCAGCAGCAGAACGTTGTCGTAGTCAAAAATTTCCATGAACCAGGCTCCAGCCGTAAAAAAACCGGGCGCAGAAAAATCCGGGCCCGGTGATTGATTCTAGGCGCCTCTGGCCCACAACGCCACTTTCACACGCCATAGACGTTATACAGCGGTCACTATAGCCCGTTATCGCAGGCTTCGCCCCGGCCGCCTTGGTGCACAATCAAGCGTCGGCGCTTGCGCGTACGTGTCTGGAGTCCGGGGATGAATCCGTCCACCCTCATCGGGATGGTGGCCAGTGTGTTTTTGCTGGCCGTGGTCCTGTTTTTCGCGGCCGAGGATCCGCTGCTGTTCATTGACCTGCCCGGCCTGGCGATCGTGCTGGGTGGCACCATGGCGGCCACCTTCCTCAGCTACCCACTCAGAGAAGTGGTCCGGGTTTTCAAGCTCATCAACACCGTGATCCGCAACGAGCGGCTGTACACCCAGAAAGACATCGAAGAACTGGTGGACGTGTCGCGCTTGTGGATCCGCGAAGACCCGGTGGCGGTGGAAAAGGCGCTCAAGCGCATCACCAACCCCTTTTTGCGCACCGGGGTGCAACTGGTGATCGAGCGCACGCCTGAGGAAGACATCCTCGACCTGCTGCAATGGCGCATTTCTCGTCTGAAGGCCCAGGAAGGTGCCGAAGCGCAACTGTTCAGGGTGATGGCCAGCTATGCACCCGCCTTTGGCATGGTCGGCACCCTGGTGGGCTTGGTCAACCTGATGGATATTTTGGGTAGTGGCGACATGAGTGTGATTGGGCGGCACCTGGCCGTTGCCCTGATGACGACGTTTTATGGCATTTTGCTGGCCAATCTGGTGTTCAAGCCGGTGGCTGTGAAGCTGGAGCGGCGCACCGAACAGCGCGTGGTGCTGATGAACATGGTGATGCAGGGCATTGCGATGATGACCGCCAAACGCAGCCCGTCGCTGATGCGCGAGACCTTGAAGTCGTTCGTGGCGCACCACGAGGATGAAATTTTTGACGGCCCTGAGGCCCAGGGGGCCAAAAAGGGCGGTCTTGGTCAGGTGTTCAAACGCGGCCGTTCATGAGCGACGACACCCTGCTGCATAAGGTGTTGGGGAAGGTGGCTGCACAGCAGGCGGCCCAGCGCACTGCTGCGCTGCAGCAGGCACAGACGTCGGTGGGTGCTCCGGCAGATCCGGTAGGGCTTGATCGCCACGCCCCGGCGCTGCGTAAAGGGCGTTTCGACCGCTGGCACGTCGAAGCACCGCCACCCCAAGAAGAGGAAACCTGGCTCATCACCTACCTGGACGTGGTGACGCTGCTGCTCGCCATGCTGGTCGTGATGCTGGCATTTTCCGAGCCGGTCAGTCAAAAATTCAAAGGTGAACGGCGCGAGTCTGCGCTGGATACCGCCTCGCCGGTGGTGCAGACAGCGTCCGATTCGGGGACCACCATCGTGCCGCCGATTCCTTTGCCACAACCGGCCACCGCACCCGCCAAGGCCGATGGCGAGCCACTGGAAACTCGGCCCACCCAGCCCCCGCAACCTTCTCTGCCCATTGGCGACCTGGGCAGAACATCGAAGTGACGGTGGGTGAGGGCGTGGTCCGGTTCCGCATCAGCAGCGAAATCCTGTTCGCGTCAGGCGATTCGGCCTTGACCCCCGCTGGACAGGCCGTGATGGACCGACTGCTGCCCGCCTTCAACCAGGCGCAGGATCACAACATTGTGGTGGAGGGCCACACCGACAACGTGCCCATCAACACAGCGCGCTTTCCGTCCAACTGGGAATTGGCCGCGGGGCGCGCTGGCAGCGTGGTGCGCCACCTGGAAAGTCGAGGCCTCAACCCGACGCGCCTGCGCGCCACAGGCATGGCCGACACACGGCCGCTGGTATCCAACGCCACGCCAGAGGGCCGGCGCGCCAACCGCCGGGTCGAAATCACCATGGAAGCACCGACCCAGCGCCGCTGAGACGGCCCGGCTTTCTACAATGCCGGAATGTCCGCTCAAGCCTCGCCTCTGCTCCAGTCACTGAACCCCGAACAACTGGCCGCCGTCACCCTGCCTGCAGAACATGCGTTGATTCTGGCTGGGGCAGGCTCGGGCAAAACCCGGGTGCTCACCACCCGCATTGCCTGGCTGCTCAGCACAGGCCAAGCCACGCCGGGCGGCATTTTGGCGGTGACCTTCACCAACAAGGCGGCCAAGGAAATGTTGACCCGTTTGCAGGCCATGCTGCCGGTGAACGTGCGCGGCATGTGGATCGGTACCTTCCATGGCCTGTGCAATCGCCTGCTGCGTGCCCATTGGAAGCAGGCCCAGCTGCCCCAGGCGTTCCAGATTCTGGACACGCAGGACCAGCTCAGTGCCATCAAACGGCTGGTCAAGCAGCACAACATCGACGACGAGCGGTTCAAGCCCAAGGAACTGCAGTGGTTCATTGCCGCCAAAAAGGAAGATGGCCAGCGCCCCTACCAACTGACCGCCCGCGACGAGGACGAGCGCAAGCGCATCGAGATTTACCAGCTTTACGAAGACCAGTGCCAGCGCGAAGGCGTGGTGGATTTTGGCGAGTTGATGCTGCGCAGCTACGAACTGCTGCGCGACAACGACCCCATCCGCGAGCACTACCAACGGCGCTTTCAGCACATTCTGGTGGACGAGTTTCAAGACACCAACAAGCTGCAGTACGCCTGGCTGAAGCAGCTGGCGGGGCGCGAGGACAACGGCCGCTTTGTGCCTGGTCACAACGCGGTGCTCGCGGTGGGCGACGACGACCAGAGCATTTACGCCTTTCGCGGCGCGCGGGTGGGCAACATGGCCGATTTTGTGCGTGAGTTTGCGGTGTGTCACCAGATCAAGCTGGAGCAGAACTACCGCAGCCACGCCAACATCCTGGAAGCGGCCAATCACCTGATCGATCACAACCGGGGTCGCCTGGGCAAGAACCTGCGCACCGACCAGGGCGCGGGCGAGCCGGTGCGGGTGTACGAGTCGCCCACGGATTTTGCCGAGGCGCAATGGATCGTGGACGAGATGAAGCAGTTGGTGAAGAACGATGGGTTTGGACGCCAGGAAATTGCGGTGCTCTACCGCAGCAACGCACAAAGCCGGGTGATCGAAAGTGCGCTGTTCAACGCCGGCATGCCCTACCGGGTGTACGGGGGGCTGCGCTTCTTTGAGCGGGCCGAAATCAAGCACGCGCTGGCGTATTTGCGACTGCTGGACAACCCGCACGACGACACCAGTTTCTTGCGGGTGGTCAACTTTCCGCCGCGGGGCATTGGCGCCCGCACGCTGGAGCAGTTGCAGGACGCCGCCCGCCAGGCCGGCTGTTCATTGCACGATGCGATCAGCACCCTCAGCGGCAAAGCAGGCGCCAACCTGCAGGCTTTTGTCGCCAAGATCGATGTGATGCGCGAAGGCACTGAGGGGGTAACGCTGCGCCAGATCATCGAGCTGGTGCTGCAGCACAGCGGTTTGCTGGAGCACTACCGGGCCGACCGCGACGGCGCTGACCGGGTAGAGAACTTGCAGGAACTGGTGAACGCGGCCGAAAGTTTTGTGATGCAGGAAGGTTTTGGCCGGGATGCGGTGGCCCTGCCGATGGATGAAACCGCGCTGGAGCCCGCCGCCGACACCGGCGAAACGCTGAGCCCGCTGGTTGCGTTCCTTACCCACGCGGCGCTGGAGTCTGGCGACAACCAGGCCCAGGCGGGCCAGGATGCGGTACAGCTGATGACCGTTCACGCTGCCAAAGGCCTGGAATTTGACGCGGTGTTCATAGCAGGGCTTGAGGAGGGGCTGTTTCCGCACGAAAACAGCCTCAATTCCATGGATGGGCTTGAGGAGGAGCGCCGACTGATGTATGTGGCCATCACCCGTGCTCGCCAGCGGCTGTACTTGTGTCACGCCCAGACCCGCATGTTGCACGGCCAGACCCGGTACAACATTCGCAGCCGGTTTTTTGATGAGTTGCCCGAGCATTGCTTGAAGTGGCTGTCTCCGCCTGCGGGCGCCCATCCGGTGGCGGCGGCATGGTCTGCCCAGCCGGCCTGGGGGCGCAGCGCCCTGGGTCATGCGGGGCGCGATGCGCCTTTTACGGGAGGAGGCCCGGTGCCAGTGCCCAAGGCAGCCCCTTCACATGGCATCCAGGCCGGGATGCAGGTTTTTCACAACAAGTTTGGCGAAGGTCGGGTGGTTGCTGTGGAAGGGAAGGGCGACGACGCCCGCGCTCAGGTCAATTTCAGCCGCCATGGCAGCAAATGGCTCGCGCTGAGCGTGGCCAAACTCACGCCCGTGGTGTGAATATGTCTGGTCGGCTGCCCAGGTGCACCGTGTTGCGTCCCGCCTGTTTCGCCTGATACATCGCGGTGTCGGCTCGTTTGAGCAGATCCTCAGCTTCGTCGCGGGTGCCGTCAAACAACACGACACCAATGCTGGCGGTGCAACTGTGCTCCACCATCCGGGGTGCCGCGTTGTCCGGTGCGGCGTTCAGTACGTAAGGTTCGCTGAGAGCAAGTCGCAGTTTCTGTGCCACCGCCATCGCTTGCTCGGTGGAGGCTTGTGGGTCTGCTTGCAGATGGCCCAGCAGCACCACAAATTCGTCGCCACCAAACCGTGCCACGGTGTCGGTTTCTCGCACATGGCTTTTCAGCCGGCGCGCCACCTCCAGCAACAGCAGGTCACCCACGCGGTGCCCATGTGCGTCGTTCAGCGGTTTGAAGTTGTCCAGATCCAGGAACATCAACGCACCCAGCAGCTTGTTGCGCCGGTGCCCAGCCATCGCCAGATTCAGATTGTTCATCAGCAGACGGCGGTTGGGAAGTTCGGTCAAGCTGTCGTGGAGCGCTTGTTGCTGAATCCGCGTCTCCATCTCCCGGCGCTCGGTCACGTCGGTCATGAAGCTCAGTGTGGCTGGCTGGCCTTGCCATTCAAAGCGCGCACCTTTGACTTCGAACCAGCGCACCCCTTTGTGGCCCGTCAGTACGCGAAAGGTTTGATGCGGTTCCACTTGACCGCCAGCCAGCCGAATCCGGTACTGCTCCAGTGCACGTTCGCGGTCTTCTTCGTGCACCAAGGTCTCGAACGGTCTGTCCACCAGGGCTTCCGGCGGATAGCCCACCATGTCGAACAGCTTGGGATTGCCAAACCGCAGGAGACCGTCCTGGAACACCGCGATGCCATCATTGGCGGTTTCGATGAGCAGGCGGTAATGCCGTTCACTTTCCAGCAACTGGCTGGCGGCGGTACTGCGCTCAATTGCAATGCCCGCCAGCACCGACAGTTCCTCGATCAGCGCGATGTCATCGGCGCTGGGTGTGTGAGGTTCGGTGTGGTAGATCGCAAACGTGCCCAGCACCCGCTGGCCGGTGGAAAAAATGGGCTGCGACCAGCATGACCCCAGCCCC
>JACCDV010659816.1_pt1 | contig 33215 bp, 30 predicted proteins | sample 7446131 | NCBI WGS metagenome assembly JACCDV01 (sample SAMN15323448, study PRJNA562643) | freshwater metagenome | isolation source: river surface water | place: USA:Blue River Watershed | collected 2017-08-17
AAGAAAAAAAATCAATTATTTTTTACTCATGAGATAAAAAAATATTGAAAATTATAAACTTTCATTGTATGATAAAAAATTGGCTTTTTATAAAAATAACAGAAACTGGCAACGATATCATAATTAACTATTTTTTTGTTAATTATGAAACCAGCCTAAGTAATGGAGATTTAATGAATTTAGTAATTTATCATGATGATTGTACGGATGGTTTGGCAGCAGCATATGCAGCATGGAAAAAATTTAAAGAAAACGCAAAATATTTGCCTTATCATCATCAAAAAGATTTAACTTTGGAAAAATTATTACATGATATAAAAAATTTAGTCGAGGTTGAACTCAATGAAATAAATTTATATGTGATAGATTTTTCATTTAAAAGTCATATTTGGTGTGACTTAAAAAAATTATTTAAAACAGCAAAAATCATTGATCATCATCAGAGTGCTTATGATGATTTAAAACATGATCCTGATTGTTTTTTTGATATGAAACACTCAGGATCATATCTTGCATGGAAAGAATTTGTACGCTTAGAAAAAATACCTTATTTTATTGAATTAATTGAAGATTTTGATTTATTTAAATTAAAATTTGAAGATACAAAATACTTATATCGAGCATTGAGCTTATACCCTAAAACATTTGAATTTTTTGAAAAATTAGAAAATGAAGAATATTTAAATCAACTTCTAAAAGAAGGTAAGTTATTACAAAAATATTTTAAATCTCAAATTGATATTGTATTAAAAAATAAAAAAGTTTGCTCTATTGATAAAGAGCAAGGAGTGAGCATTAACGCACCAGGATTTTTTGCTTCAGAAATAGGTGAGTTACTTAGTCCATTATATGACTATGTTTTGATATGGTCAGAATCTCAAGATATGATAAAATGCTCTTTAAGAAGTGGTGAAAATTTTGATTGTTCAAAAATTGCTAAAAAATATGGAGGAGGAGGTCATCCTTGTGCCAGTGCCTTTAGTATTTCTTCGATTGAAGAAATGAATATGATTGTTAAAAAATAATTATTTTTGATTTTTTTAGCTCTCACAACAATGCATTTATAACAATAAAAAATCATAGGTATGTCTTCTTTTCATAAAATTTTTGCAGATATTTTCAATAATTTTAGTTGTAATATATTGTTGATATTTTGATTAAATATTTCTTGAGATTCATCCTCAATTGATTAAGAATTTTAAAATCAGTATATTCTGGAAGACTGAGACCATACATCAACAATTTTTTGATGTAATCCATCAATTTATTGAGCATTTTTGTAAGAAATATGGCATCAATTGAGGTGATAATTCATCGTTATTTTGTTTTTCTCTGGTGTAACGATTAAGATTATGACATGTTTTTCTTCTTCTACTAAAAAAACTTATTTCCAAAAAATCATGTTATTTTCAAAAAAAATTGCCATTCAATAGGAGTATTATTTAAATCTTTGATGATAAAAATTTTAATTTCTTTCTATACATAATATCTTGAAATTTCTTATTGATTTTCTAAAAAATTTTAAAATAATTTTGGCACTTGCATATTTTCTTTCTTTGATGATATAACAACCAGCATTTTCAATATACAATTTGACAAATCTTAATTTTTTTTTTAGTTTTATAAAAAGAGATAACATCATGAAAAAAATAAACATTCTACTTAGTTTAATTTTATTATCTGGTTTTGTATTTGCAAAAGACCAAAATAGAAAAGATTTAGAGCTGATAACAGAAGTTTCTTCTAGTCTGAATTACTCTCAAACAAGACAAAATATTATTTTTACTCGTTTTTCTAGACCATATAAAGAAGGATTTGAAAAAGATTTAATAAATCTATATCAATATAATTCATTAGAACTAGAGTTGTTTAATAGAAAAAATAAACAAGGCAATGATAATGCACAAGACGTTGCCATTTCATTTGGTGATGCAACAAATATTTTTAATGATAAAAGCCTATTAGAAACAAAAGTGACCATATCAAATCTATTAAAAAAAGATTTTTTACCTAATTATAAATTATATGGACATTTGCATTTAAATCATGATGTTTTGCCATTTAGTACCAATTTAGAATATAAAGCAAATGTTTATAATGATACACTGATTCAAATAGGTGGAGTTAATTTTGAAAAATATTGGTCTGATTATAGAATATTAATAGGAAAAGACTTTTCATACTATCATTTTGATTTATTGAAAAATAAAGGAAAAACAAATTCATATAAGTTAGAAGCAAGTTATTATAGAGATAAATTTTCTCTTAATTATGCTTATGGAAAATCTCCTGAATTAGAGATTATTAACCAATCACAAATCATGAATCAAATAAAAAGTCATACGTTATATACGAGATTGTTTTTACACCAAGATTTTCATTTACTCGCAGGTATTAATCAATCAAAAACCAAAACAGATTTAAACAATAATAACCATCAATATTATAAAACAAACACAATATGGCTTGGTGTTAAAACAATATTTAAATAAAGAAAAAAATGTTTACAGATGATGCTTACTTTCTAGCTATTATAAAAACGGCAATTATGATTTGTCTCATTATTTGCTCTATGTTGTTTGCTGCTCTCATATTTAATCATACCAATAAAAAAATATTTGCACATCGAAAAAATAAAATATTAGATAACTGGACTGAGCAAATTAAAAATATTTATAAAGTTGTAAAAACAAAGAAAAAGATAAAATATTTATTTGATTTTATTCCTATTTGGTCACAAGAGTTTGAAAAAGCTGATTATAAAAAGAAAAAATTATTTATTTTATTGGCAAACCAAAATTATATGAGACAAAAAATTTATTTTTATTTAAAAATATCTCAAATGTTAAAATTATATAATTATTATACATTAGTGCGAAAGCAACAATTTTGTTTTGCAATTCATTTTTTGGGAAATTATTATGAAAATAGGCCAACCACAAATGTAGAAGCAACGATATATGAATTATCTTTGAGCGATTCTCCTATGATAGCCTATGAATCGTCTATTGCATTATTAAAAATTAATCCGGCCATTCATGCCCCAAAAATCTTACACTATTTGAAATTTTTTGATTCTTGGACTAAACATGAATTAAAATATTTAGCACAATATATCCCGTTGGGAATTATGAATTCATTTATTATGAGACAGTTAGAAAAAAAAGTAACAATTCAAAGTTTTCCGCTTTTGTATCAATTGATTTTATTTTCATCTAGTAAAGAAAATATTTTAAAATATATTCTATTAAATTACAAGGAATTTACAAAGGAAGAAGTTGCTTTTGCTATTAAAAATATGGAATCTCCTGATAATTTTAAAATTATTGAAAGATTTAAAGAAACAAATAATTGGTTTATTTTAGTTGCAATTATTCATGCCATCAGTAATTTAAAAATTAAAACTCCCAAACAGGTTATGTTTTTATTAAAAATGTTACAACATGAAAATTGGTGGGTTAAAAATAGAAGTGCTCAATCATTATGTTCCATTTATGAATATAACGATTTTGAATTAACTCCTGTTATTAAGAGTATTGATACTTTAGAAGAAAAAAGAATTGTTTTGAATCATTTAAAAGAAAAAATGATTATCAATAAAAAATGGCCAGGACATCGATATACTCGAAATCGAGAAAATGAATGATCAATTCTAAACGTGATTGGAATCATTTTCACTATTTTTACTTGTTAATCTAAAAATAATGTCTGTCTTTGCTTTTGATCTATAATTATTAACTTTCAAATCTAATTTTATAATTTCTTGAGTATAAGCAAAAATAATTTGCTTCATCTGTTCAGTGGATAATTGAGAGTTGTTTAATTGAGAAATTAATCCATCTAAATTGAAATTGATATCCATTTCAGTACAATCTCTTTTTTTTATACAAGCTGGATTTTTTGAATTATACACTGTAATAGAAAACTCAACCAATATCTTCTTTTCTAAAAAAAGTGCTAAAACGTCAGTTAATTCTTGCGCATTTTGAAAATAATCTAGAAAACTTTCAGGATCAATGTTTAAAGATTTAAATGATTTTTCATCTGATATAGATATTGGAAAGCTTTCAGCATGTGTATTAAAACTAAAAAAAATCAAAAATATCATTAAAATTTTTTTAAACATAACTATTTATTTTTTTATTTTTGCTTCTAACGTTTTTAAAAATTCTTCTACGTTTTTTTGTTGTAATTCTTGAGAGAAGCCTGTGCGATAAACTTCCATGAAACTGATATGATCAACAATAACATCTAATATTTTAAATGTATTGTCTTGTTTTTTTAAAACTAAATCCATGCCAACTGAACTCTGATTGTATAACTTCATTTTGACAACAGTGATATCATTGGTGGTGATAGTTTTTATAATTTTAACTTCACTATCCTTATAAGAGTCAACAATACCTACATAAGCAGTGGTTAACATTTTTTGAAAAATTTGATCAAAATTTTGTCTTTGTTCAGCTGAAAATTGTCGATTATATTTACCAAGTACACGATTACCGATAATCTTCCATTCTAAATGAGGATATATTTCTTTTTGAATGATATCTGCATATTTATTTTTTGGCTCTTTTTTAAATGTTTGTAAAACATCTGAAACTTTTGATTTTGCAAATTCTTTTGCAGATTCATCAATATTGACAATTTTTACAATATCTTCATTTTTTTCGCTTGTTTCAGCGAATGATAAAAATGATACACAGCTTAATCCTAATATAACAGAAATAGTCAATAATCTTTTTTTCATATTTTTCCTCAAAACAAACATATCATATGTGCATTTTTTATGAAAGTCAAACAATTAAAATAATAATTTTTAAAAAATTTGACAATAAATATTTTTTTAATAAATAAAAAAAAAAGGAAATAAAATATGGAGATTGCAAAAGAGTATGCAGGGTGGTTTTTTGCATATGAACTGATTTTTTTTATATATTTTCTGATCATTAATTTAGGATATTTGAGTTTGAATATCTTAGGTTTAATGAGCATAAGACCTCATGCATTGAATCAAATGCATAAGCTGTGGCCTCTTAATTTAGATCATAGCGATCCACCTATCAGTATCATTGTGCCTGCTTATAATGAAGAGTTAACGATAGTCGATAGCATTAACTCTCTTTTAAAAGTTAATTATATCAAGTATGAAATTATTGTCGTCTGTGATGGTTCAAAAGATAACACATTGGGTGAATTAAAAAAGAATTTTCAACTTGTAAGAAGTTATGATAATTTTAGAGAAGAATTGATTCATCAGCCCATTATAGAAACATATCATTCATTAAAAGATTCCAGAATAAGAGTTGTGTATAAACAAAATGGAGGTAAGGCAGATGCTACAAATTGTGGAATTAACATTAGTCAATACCCTTTGTTTTGTTGTATTGATGCAGATACACTGTTAGATCCTGAATGTTTTAATAAAATGATTAAACCTTTTTTATTGAATCCTCATACAGTTGCTGTTGGAGGTATTGTCAGAGCACTCAATGGAATTGAGGTGGAAGATGGAATTGTTAAAAAATTTGGATTACCCAAAACAGTGATCGAATTATCTCAAGTGGTTGAATATTTAAGGTCATTTTTTTTAGGCAGAATGGGATGGATGGCAACGGATTCGCTTTTAATTATTTCAGGTGCATTTGGTTTGTTTTTAAGGAAATCTGTGGTCAATGTTGGGGGGTATAGAAAAGGCTCTTTAGGTGAAGACATGGATTTAATATTGAGGCTAAGAAGATATTACTTGAAAAAAAAAGAAAAATACAAGATAGAGTTTCTACCTGATGCAATTTCTTATACGCAAGTGCCAGATGATTGGAAAACACTTGGAAAACAAAGAAGAAGATGGCAAAGGGGGCTTTGGGAATGCTTAATTGAGCATCGAGAGCTTTTATTCCATAAAAGAGGAGGGTATGTTGCATTTCTTTCCTATCCTTTTTTTATATTAGCTGAAGCATTGGGTCCAGTTTTTGAACTACTTGGATATATTGGAGTGATTTGTTTGAGTATCTTGGGTTGGATAAATCCCTATACAGCTCTTTATTTTTATGTTTTTTCTGTGTTGATTGGTTTGATTATATCTTTTACATCAATTATTATAGAAGATTTTTACTATAATAACTTTTCTTTTAAATATTTAATTTATATGACAGCTATATTTTTTCTAGAGGTATGTTTTTATCGATATGTTAGTCTTTATTGGAGAATTGAGGGAACGTTTCAATACTTTTTTAAGTCTAAACATGATTGGGGAGATATGAAAAGAAAAAAACTCAATACAGTATAAAAATCATGAAGATTTTGGGTAAGATTGATGAGCTATTGAAAAACAAATATCGTCAGGCATCAATTAAAAAAGATGATTGATTTTCAATAAAAGTTCTCAAAAAATATAGAACATATTTTCAACATTTAAAATATTAAATTTTGATATATTCCCATTAAAGTAAGAGTATAAAAGAAACATATCTTTGATATCAGATATATTTTTTCAAATAATCATAAGAATGATATTTTTTTATATGAGATTAGAACCAGATATCAAATTATCAAGGTTATTTTAGGCATTAGACGAAATTAACTATTTATAAAAAAAAATTGATTTTCTTAAATTTTTTAATATTTCTATAAGATGATGAAAGAATATGCTTATCTTGTTGTTGCGTATGAGTGGACATTCTTCTTATATTTTTTGTTAATTAACTTGGGTTATTTAACCCTCAATGTATTAAGTGTTTTAAGCATACGACCACATGCGTTAAATAAAATGCATAAAATATGGCCTTTGGAATTAGACCATCATGACCCTCCAATTAGTATTATTGTTCCAGCATATAATGAAGAATTAACCATTGTTGGAAGTGTTACAGCTCTTTTAAATGTGAATTATTACAAATATGAAATTTTAATTGTCTGTGATGGTTCAAAAGATAATACATTGGCTGAATTAAAAAACAATTTTCATTTGGTAAGAAGTTTTGACAAATTCAGAAATGATGTAGAAAATGAACCTATTTTAGAAACATATCATTCTTTGTTTGATTCAAGAATTAGAGTGATTTATAAAAAAAATGGCGGAAAGGCTGACGCTATCAACTGTGGTATTAATGCAAGTCAATACTCATTATTTTGTTGTATTGATGCTGATACATTGTTAGATCCAGATTGTTTTAATAAAATGATTAAGCCATTTATCTTTAATAAACATACTGTTGCAGTAGGAGGAATTGTTAGAATTTTAAATGGATTAGAGATAGAAAATGGTATTGTCAAAAAATTTCATTTGCCTAAAAAACTCATTGAAATGGCGCAAGTTGTAGAATATTTAAGAGCGTTTTTTTTTGGCAGAATGGGATTCATGACTACCAATTCTTTATTAATCATATCTGGAGCATTTGGATTATTTTCAAGGTCAGCAGTTGTCAAAGTTGGCGGATATACTAAAGGATCTCTAGGTGAAGATATGGATCTGGTATTAAAATTAAGGCAATATTATTTAGTCAAAAAAGAAAAGTTTAAAATAGAGTTTTTACCTGATGCAATTTCTTATACTCAAGCTCCAGATGATTGGAAAACTTTGGGTAGTCAAAGAAGAAGATGGCAAAAAGGATTGTTGGAATGTTTAATTCGACATAAAAAACTGTTGTTTAATTGGAAATCAGGATATGTTGGTTTTTTTTCTTATCCTTTTTATGTTCTTGCAGAAGCTGCTGGTCCAACCATTGAAATGTTTGGATATATTGGAATTATCATATTGACGTTATTAGGCTGGATCAATCTGTACACAGCATTTTATTTTTATATTTTTGCGGTACTTTTAGGACTAATTATTTCTTTTACTGCGATTGTGATTGAAGATTTTTATTACGATAATTTTTCATTTAAGTATTTGATTTATATGACAATTTTATTTTTAATCGAAACTATGTTCTATCGGTATATTAGTGTTTATTGGAGAGTTCAAGGTACATATCAGTATTTCTTTAAGAATAATGGGCATGCTTGGGGTGAAATGACGAGAAAAAAAATTGAAATTAATACAACAAAATCTTGAACAAAATACTTTCGATGATTATTTACAAATAAAGAATCTATGTTATAATTGTTTTTTAAAAAAATATTATGAATGAAACCCAAAAAGAAAAATTAAACCAGATTTTTGACAAAAATTTTCATGTCAATAGTAATTTTTTTGATATTTTGTTTTTTAATTTAGAATCTAAAATGTCCATTGAATTATCATATGGTCGATTTTTATCAGAAGTTTTTTCATCAAATGTTTTTGAAAATATTGGTAAAAAAATAAACATGTACAAGATTGAGAATCAAGTTAATATTTATTATGCTTCGTATCAAGAATATTTAAAAATACATCAATTTTTAGAAAATAAAATCATTGGAATTTATGAACACAATATCGATTCTTTACAAAAAAAAGCAAAACAATTTGATTATGTATTGAATTCAGAAAAAAATATAAGACAAAATATTCAAAAATATTTGTTTTTTTCATGTATTGAAAATACACAATATGCAACCATTGCAAAAAATCATTATTTAATTAAATCAGAATTACATAAATTAAAATTTAATGAACAATGCTCTATTGATGAATTTTTTTCATCTATTTTTAAAATTTTAAGTAAAACAGGACAAGATAAAAAAGATATTCAGAAATCAATTCATGAGTGGCATAAAATACTTCAAGAGAATCAATTTTATTCATCACCCTTGTTCATGAAAAATTTTGATGAATATACTAAAAAAATGAATGATAAAATTAATCGAAGTCTCATTGATGATTTAATAAGTAAAAAAATTTTTATAGATAACTTATTTGTTTTATCTATATTGACCAAAACATTGAATATGATTGAAAAAAATATTCATTATACAACATCTACTTTGTTGACTAATATTTTTGATTCTTCTATTGAAATGATTGAGGGTAAAAACAAAATGAATGATGATTTGTTTTTCAAAACAGAAGTGGGTCAGTTTATGAATCAGTTTTTAGACAGCACTTATAGAAAAAAAGATTTACATAATTTGTCTATGTTCAAAATGAATAGTTTTAAATGGCTTAAATCTCAACTCATTCAATTTAATGTTGATTTATCTGAAATCATTATTGAAAACATTCCTATTGAAAAATTAATTAAAAAAACAACAATTAAAGCTAAAAATGATTTTATCAAACGATATCAAGTCATACATCAAGAAATGGAAGATTTAAAAAAGGAAATGAATGACGAGAGGGCTTATCAACAAAAAGAATTTGATAATCAAAAATCAAAAAATAATTCTAAAACTTCTTTAATTGAATTAATTTACGTTGATGAAAAATCTTTTAATTTTCAAGCTCCAGATGCTTTGGTGTTAAAAAAAGAAAAAGTCGAATCTAAATTTAATCAATTATATCAAGATGTCATTGAAGATTTAGAGCAATCTGAAATTTATAAAAATTTTACTCAATTACCTAAAAAAACAATTCAAGATTTTGTATACATTCAAAATTATATGTATTACGTAGAGTCTGGCGTGTCTGCCACAAAAAATTCTATCAGTATTGAAACAGTTGCTCAAAAATATAAACTATCAATTCAAGATACTAAATTATTGCAAGAAATCACATTAGAATTCTTATATGAGATTTCTAAAGAAAATAGACAATATTTTTATGATTTAATTGAACGAAAAATAACAAAATATTTAAATAAAACAAAAAATCCATTGACTGAACAATATTGGTTATCATTAAAAATTTTTCTTGAAAATTTTAAAGATGTTTTTTCACAAGATAAAGAAAAAAAATGGACGTTACAAGAATTTGAGCTTTTGACAGAAATCAAGGGTAAAAAAATTAAAAAGATATAATTTTTGTCTGAAAAATACAACAATCATTTTGACTATGTTTCAATCATGAGATATAATCATTTTATCAACTTTATTAAATTTATGATCTTTTATATAGCATAACAAACCAAGGTTTCTGACCTTGGTATTAACAAGGAAAAAAAATGAAACCTAGAAATCATGTCGTGTTAGCAATGATAAAAATGAAAAGAACACATATTGTTCAAAAAACAAAATTGCAAAAAAGCAGAGCAGAAGAAAAAATCAATATGAAGAAAAATCTTCATAAAATGGATTGACTTTTTTTCATTTTATTCTTAATTTATTAAAAATTAGGAATAAAAATGTTGATTAAAAGTATTGCTCAATTTAAAAAAATTTATCAATATGGAAAACTCAGTATTAATATATTGAGTTTTTCTATTTTTGTTTTTTTGTTTATTTATTTGTGGAACCATCTCGAAAGAGCACATATCATTGATATGGTTAAAAACGGTACGTTGAAAGATGCTGAAAACATATGGCAACTTTTTAAGCCTATTTTCATGACATTTCTTTTCATGATTATGACAATTTTTATGAATATTTTATTTAAAAATATTTTTAACAAGCTAACCATTAGTTATCAAAGTATTTTAAGCTTTGAAAAGAATCAAGAAATTGATGCAATGTTAGGTCAGTATATTTGTGATTACCTGCGAGAATATGGATATTTAACTTTTTACGATTTAAAATACTTAATAAAATTAAAAGATAATCATTTGTATCATCTTAGAATATTATCTGAGGCTAAAATGAGTCCATTTATTCAAAAATATGACAATCAGCCTTTTCCTTTTATAATAAAATCTCAAGAAAAATCAATTTCTGAATAATTTATTAAATGAGACTGTTTCAATAAAATCAGAAGTTTCATGCTCAGGACATGATAATTGTTCTTTGAAATAATTTTCTTTTGTATCAATAGATTCATGCTTTTTTTTGTTTCTTATGGCAAATCCTGATTCTATTTCAATAACAGATTGATCATAATAAGATTTTTTATAAGGTGGATTGTCAATTTGATAACTTGTTTTATTATATTTTAAAATATTGAGAATCCATTCATTTTTTTTCTTGATTTCATCAACTTCAAAGATAAAGTGTTGAAATTCATGGTCTCTTGTTCTCAAATAAGTACACTTTTGATGAAGTGTTTCATTTGCTAAATAGATATCTGCATTAAAGATAATATTTAATGAAAAATGATGACAGCCATTGTCTTTTTTTTCTATACTTAATGCATATTCTCTTTTACCAACATGAAGACCTAAAAGATATTCTTCTCTTCTATTAAAAATTTTTTGAATTTGCACACTTGTATAATTTTTAATCAATTTTGGTTGATTAATTCGATAATTAATCATAAGACTGTCACATGTTTGAGTGCTTTTTTCATCATTAAATATTTTAATTGTTTCAGAAAAACTGTTCAAGCTTTGAGCTTTTAAAGAAGAAGACAATAGGATACATAATAAAATAATGATATTTTTCATAAATTTTTAAAAAGGTATGTATTATGTATAAAAAAAAATAAAAAAATCAACTATTTTTATCATTGTAATTTGAATAATTTAGAAAATATATGTTTTCTATGCGTTTTGTATGAGTCCTTAAACACGATAAAAATCTTTCTAAAACATGATTCAACATGAATTGACATTAATGTTTTTTTTTAATAGCTATAATAAGAGGTTCATATGAATTTAATAAAATATTTTAAAAAAATAGACAGATTATCTGACTCAATTACCAATTCTATTCATAATTTTAAAAAGTATGGAAACGATGATGATGTTTCAGATAATACTTTAATTAGCTTAAAACAAGTGACAAAATTCTATAGAACAACCCATCATAAAAAATTTATTTTAAATGATATTACAATAGATTTACCAAAAAAAAACATTGCCGTTTTAGGAAAAAATGGAGCAGGAAAATCAACATTATTTCGATTGTTGGCTGGTGCTGAATATCCAAATAAAGGACAAATTTTAGTCAATGGAAGTATTAGCTGGCCTGTGGGGTTAACCGGAGCATTTCAGCCATCATTAACAGGAAGAGAAAATGTTTTATTTGCTTGTAGAATTTATTGTTTGGATGATGACTCTATACAAGAAAAAATTAATATCATTAAAGAGTTTACAGAGTTGGGCGCTTTTTTTGATATGCCTGTTAAAAAATATTCCAATGGCATGAGAGCAAGGCTTGGGTTTGCTTTAAGTCTTGTGTTTGATTTTGATATTTATTTAGTTGATGAAATAACATCTGTAGGTGACGCAGTGTTTAGACAAAAAGCTGATGAAGCATTTAAAAAATTATTAGATAAGGCTCATGTTGTCATGGTTTCTCATGATATGTCAAATATTAAAAAATATTGCGCAGGTGTCTTATTATTATTTGATGGAATGGTTTATTATACAGAAGATATAGATTTTGCTATACATGCTTATAAAACAGGTCAATATGAAAAATTAATTTCGAAAAAAATCTTAACAGAAAGCTGAATATGTTTAAAAAAATTCAAGACTTAATAAAAAAAACAAAGACTCAATCTAATACTTCAGTAAATGAAGATTCTCAAATTAAAGAAGTTATTTTAGATCAAGATAAAATTCCTGCTATTATGGAAAAAAATGATTTTAAAGATGTGGTGGCTGATGACAAAGAAATCAATGATGCCATTTTAGATGAAACAACGATTGAAGAAATTGTCCGTACTGATTTAAATCAACTCTACAAAAAATCTACCATGAACCCGCCAAGTCAATCCAAGATATTTTCATCAAAAGACAGTACCGTTAATGAATTAAAGATAAAAGATAAGTTAAACCCTCCTAGCATAAAAGATATTATGAATTCAGATATAGGCAAGGAAAAAAAAGAAGTGGTTGTTCATCAAAAGGTAGATAAAGAAATAAATAAAGATATGAGTGATATCGATTCAATTATTAATGATGTCAGAGTAGATGAAAATTTAAAATCAATTTTTGAAGATAATAAAAAACAAAAAATAAGTTTTCAATGGTTATATAATTTTAAAAATAATTTATTTTGGATCAAAAGAAATTTTAAGAAAACAATTAAAAAAAATTATCTATTTTTTTATGTTGTTTTTATTCCTTTTATGATATTTTCAGTTTATCAAAATCTACTTGCAAAGGATAGATTTGTATCAGATGCAAGCATTGTTGTGCAAAACATTGGAAGTGGGGAACAATCTCTTGGATTAAGTGCATTATTAACTGGAGTATCAGGAAACACAACAAATGATTTGTTGGTTATCAAAGAATATATTCAATCTTCTGACATGATGGAAGAAGTAGATAAAAAAATATCAATCTTAAACCATTGGAATAAAGCGCCTGATTTATTATATAAATTATGGACTCCTGAATATAGAGAAAAAGCACTTGATTATTATCGTTCAAAGGTAAAGGCGAAAATTAATACAGAAAGTGGTAGTTTGCAAATTATCGTGGAAACTTTTGATGCACAAACATCAAAAAACATGTTAGATATGATTGTTAAAAAATCAGAAGATTTTGTCAATAAAAATGCACATTTATCAGCAAATGAACAATTAAACTTTGTTAAACAAAAAATTCAAGAAGATAAAAATTACTTAGATCAAATTAGAAAAGATATGTTGACATTTAAAAATGATCAAAAAATTTTGACCCCTGGAATGGAGTTAGAACAAAAAACAAAAAAAATAATTGGATTAGAAGAAGAAAAATTTAAGATAGAACAAGACTTAGCGTTAAAGAGAAATTACTTAAGCGAAGAGTCTCCTCAAATTATTTCATTAAAGAATTTATTATCACAAATAGCCAATAAAATTGAAAATGAAAAAATTAAACAAAACAACTCTAATAAATCTGAAAGAACATTAAATCATATTGCTGATGAATATAAAATGATTGAACAAGAATTGAATATAAGATCTGAGGCTTATAAAGGAGCTGTTATATCTTATGAAAAATTAAAAATAGAGGTTTCTAGAAAGTTAAAACAAGTCATATTGATAACACAACCCAAAGTTGCAGACTATCCTATTTATCCAGAAAGATTTTTAAGTGTTTTTTATTTCTTAATTATTCAACTGGTTATTTTTGGTATCTTATCTTTATTAAAAGGTATTATTAAGGAGCATAAATGAAAATTGCCTTTGCACCAAGTCAAGAAGTTTTTAATTATGTTGTTCAACAACATCAATATGATTTTGTTTTGTCTAATAAAAGAAACTTATTAAAAATTTTAAAAACACAAAAAGAAATAATTCATTTTTATACATGGGGGTTTGATAAAAAAATAGCAAAAGAAAACGCAGCTTGGCTCAATAGAAATAATATACAATATGTGAACTATAGAATAGAAGAGGGGTTATATCGTTCATATTTAATCGGTCAAGCTCCTCAGGCCATTTACGAAAATAAAGGAGATTTTCTATATTATCATCGTTTTGAAAAGAATAATTTAAACCAACTACTCGATTCAAATTGGAAAATGAGTATTACTGATGAGAAAATTTTTGTTCAAGCCAAACAAATCATTCATAAATATCATTTATCAAAATATAATGAATTAGAAGATTTTATACAATTTTATGAAACAAATTTAGTAGAAATATCTCAAGATTTTCAATCTTTTTTAAAAAAAGAAATTCATTTATTGAAACAAGAGCGTTTCAATGATGATGTTTTAATTGGCAGAAAAAACATTTTATTAATTGATCAAACTTTTGAAGACTCTAGTATTGCAGCAGGACAAGCAGATATTAAAAACTTTGAATTATGTATATTAGAGTCTTTACTGCAAGCACAAAATGGCAGTACAGTTTTTGCCAAATTACATCCACAAACTTTATTAGGAAATAAAAAAGGATATTTTCCATTGGTTTTAAGTAAATTATTATTTAAAATTTATCAAGAAAATAAAAATTTTGTTTTAAATCTATTAAAAAATAGAGGTCATAATGTGGTGTTTTTTAAAAATATTCCAAAAGGAAATACAGACGAAGAAATGTTTATATTTTGGAAAAAAAATCATGATATTTTAAAGTTTTTATACGAAAAACTTGGACTTTATTTAATTGAAGAAAATAAGCAAATTCTAACATTTTTTAAATACATTGACCAAGTCAGAGTGATCACATCTCAAGTAGGATTTGAGGCATTATTATTTGATAAACAAGTCATATGTTATGGTGCACCATTTTATGCTTATTACGGTAATACAATTGATCGACAACATAATCTGATGCAAAAAAATAGAAATGTCGCAGAAATATTTATCGGATTAAACCTATATTGCACAAAATATTATAGAGAATCTCAAGAAATTGACTTATTAAAACATTTGCATTTATTATCATTACAAAAAAGACATCATATAAAAGAAAAATTGTTGTTTTTTAAAACAAAATTATGGAAAAAAGATACATTAGATGATTTTTCAAATCAAAAAACTTTATTTTCTCATCAAGAAATAAAAGATATTAATAACAGCCATTATATGAATTATAGAATTGCAACATGGGGATTTAGACCAGAAATGTATGAGTTTAATTATCCTATTTGTATGGTAGAAGATGGATTTATTCGTTCAGTTGGATTGGGATCTAATTTAACAAAACCAATTTCTCTGGTTTTTGATAAAATGGGAATCTATTTTAATCCTCATCAAAGTAGCTCTTTGGAAAATATGATTGAAAATGAAAGATTAACTGATTATGAGTATGAATTATCCAAAAAACTGATGACATTATTGATACAGAAAAAAATGACAAAATATAATGTGGGTATTGAAGAAATACCAATTGAAATAAAAAATAAAGATTTTATTTTGGTATTAGGACAGGTAGAAGATGATGCTTCTATTGAATTTGGTAAAATAGACGTTCATACAAATTTAAGTTTATTAAAAAAAGTAGCAGAAAAAAATCCAAATAAAAAAATAGTTTTTAAAAATCATCCAGATGTTATATCTGGAAATAGAAAAGGCTTGGTAAGTCTTGAAAACATTAAAAAGATAAATCATGTCGATATTATCAATGTTGACCCTATTAATGTTGTCTATTTGTTAGAAAATTGCTCAGAATTACATGTCATCACATCAACTGCGGGATTAGAAGCTTTAATAAGAGGAAAGAAAGTTTATACTTACGGTGGAGCATTTTATTCAGGTTATGGGTTAACCGAAGATCAATTTGATTTTAATCAAGTATTTAAAAGAAAAAGAAAAATAATAACGTTAGAAGAGTTTATTGCTTTTTCCTATTTGTTTTATCCTATGTATAAATCAGATAAGAGTCATGAATATATTGATGCAATTGACGCAATTGAACATATTGACAAAGATAAAAAAATTATCAAAATAGAAAAAAACACAATTATCAACCAAATAAAAAGAAGAGGTATATTTTGTTTAAAAACAATACAAGCTATTATGAAATAAAATATATGAATCGACCTGTATTGTTACAAGGTCCAGTAGGAGGATATTTTACATTTTTAATGAAAGAGTTAATCTTAAATCATAAAACCCCCTTTAAAATTAATTTCAATGGGGGAGATGATTATTTTTGTCATAAAAAACATCTAGATAATTATCCTCATATTTATTCTTATTATGATAGTTTTGATAAGTTTTCTCATTATTTTCATGATTTTATTGTACAACATAAAATAGATGCCATTATATTGTTTGGTGACTGTAGACCTTTTCATGTTGTTGCTAAAAAAATAGCAAAATTAATCAACATTCCAGTTTTTGTTTTTGAAGAGGGGTATATTAGACCAAATTATGTGACAATTGAAAAAAATGGTGTTAATGCATTTTCTGATTTAAAAGAAAATTTATTAGAAGAATTGGAAGAGTATGCAAATTATTTTTATGATGAAAATTTTTTTATTGAAAATGAAAAAAAGTTTTTTTTAGAACATATACAAATGAATATTGATGGTTTAATAGAAGAGTATTTTGATGACTATCATAAAAATCATTTAATATTATCACAAATTGAATACCATCAAATGTCTTCGAATGCTTTGATTATGAATCATTCTACATTATCTTTATTGAATCAAGATATGATAAAACCTCATATAGAAGAAAAAATTAATATCAAAAAAAAAATTAAAAATCCAGAAGAGGTTTTTATAAAATCTAAAAAACATCAAATGGAGCATTTCCATACGTTAAAAAATATTACCTCTTTAGCAATGGCTTATTGGTATAACATGTTCATTTCTAAAAAGTTATATCATTATTATCAACATCATAAAGACAATAATATTGTCAAATCATCTAAAAATTGGATTCTCGCTTATTCTAGAAAGAAAAAATATAAAATAAAAGAAAAACCAATATTAGATTTATTAACATCAAAATTAAATAAAAAATATTTTTTAATATGTTTGCAAGTTTATAATGATAGTCAGATTATTCAACATTCTGATTATAAAAATAACAAGCAATTTATTTTTGAAACATTAACTTCATTTTCAAAATATGCAAATCAAGAAGATAATATCGTTTTAAAGCAACATCCTCTTGATATTGCGTATCATGATTATGCGAGATATATTAAAAAATTATCTAAAAATTTGGGTATAGAGCAAAGAGTGCATTATGTTCATGATATTCATTTGCCCACTTTGTTAAAATCATCCAAAGGGATGGTCACAATCAACAGTACAACCACATTATCGTCATTATATCATCAGATTCCTACAAAAATTATGGGAAGATGTTTTTATGATATTGAAGGGCTGACATCTCAAAAAAATTTAAATGAATTTTGGTTATCTGATGAAAAAGTGAACTATATGTTATTTAAAATTTTTAGAAGTTTTCTAATTTTTAAAAATCAAGTTGAAGGAAGTTTTTATAACGAAAAATATTATCCAAAAATTTTTGAAAAAATTATCAATTGAAATTTTTTAATCATGAATTGACATAAAAATTGGATAAAAAGTTATGTTTTTAAATTTTTTTTTAATATTATAAAAAAAGTTTTTGGAGAGTAAATGAAAATAAAAATATTATCAATAGCACTGAGTATGTCATTGGTCGCTTGTGGTGGTGGAAATGATGTAAAAGATTTAACACCTACACCAGCGCCTACACCAGCACCTACACCATCTAATATAGCCTCTAGTTGTATTCCAGGTTCTGGGGTAGACTATCAAGTTGGAGAAGCTAAGTCATATACTGCATTAGAGCAAGTACCTTGGGAAAGATTACAAGCTGGAGACACTGTAAGAATATTTTATAAATCATCTCCATATAAAGGAAAGCTAATGATATCTGGCAGTGGTACTGCGGTTGCACCAATTAGAGTTTGTGGTGTTAAGGGTCCAAATGGTGAACGACCAGAAATAGATGGAAACGGAGCTATATCAAGAAGTTCATTAGATAGATTATATGGCGCAAGTGATTCTGTGAGTGCTATTCATCAAGCAAGATCTATTATTGTGGTTAAACAATTGGCAAATCAGCCGTGGGATAATGTACCTTCAAATATTCAAATTGATGGTTTAGCTATTAGAAAAGGCCATCCAAATTATACTTTTATTGATACAAAAGGATTGGTTAAAAACTATTCAGCATTTGGTGGTTGTATATGGATTGAAAGAGGACACAATATTACAATTAAAGACAATGAAATTAGCGATTGTCAAATGGCTGTTTTTACAAAATCAACTGATGAAGGAGAGTTCGCTCAAAGTAAAAATATTAACATAAGTCAAAATTATATGTGGGGGCATGGAATTGTTGGCAGCTTTTTAGAGCATACAACATACACTCAGGGAATTAATATGACGATTGAAGGAAATACATTTGGTCCTTTAAGAGCTGGCGCATTAGGAAACTCACTAAAAGACAGATCAATTGGTACAATTATTCGTTATAATTTTATTGAACAAGGTGCCCATTCGTTAGATTTGGTAGAAGCGGAAGATTTTCCTAATACAGCAGCTGCAAATGCCGATTATAGAAAGACGTTTGTTTATGGAAATATTTTGAAAAATAGTTCAAGCTCTAGAGCTATTGTTCATTATGGTGGAGATCATTTTGGTAGTGTTCCTGGTGCTAATTGGGGAGAGGATTTATTCAGAAAAGGAAATCTTTATTTTTTTAATAATACAGTCATAGGATCAGGTAATATTAAATTGTTTAGAGTTTCTACAACAGATGAAAATGTATTAGCATGGAATAATATATTTTGGTCTGATGGTGTTATATCCATCAGAACATTAGAAAATGATACTGTTGGATCTTCTTGGATACCAGATGGTGCTATTGCCTTGAATAATAATTTCATTAAAGATGGATTTAACGGACAAAACTTAAGAGTGGTATTGGATAATAATATAACTGGCGCTTTATCACCAATTAATTTACAATATATTCCTCAAGATATCAATATCATTAACAAAGGAATTAATCTTACTCAAGGTGCAAATCATCCAATTAATAAAGAAATTGGTCATAATTTTATATTGAAAGATAAAATGTTAAATGGCTTGATAGATTTAGGAGCAATTGAGAAGTAAGTAAAAAAAATAAGCAAATTGCTTATTTTTTTTGACAAAAATCATTAGGACAAAAAAAAGTTGTGCGTCCATATTGTGTTATCTTATCAATCTTATGATCACATTGTTTACAATTTAAGCCAAAACGACCATAAACAAAATAATTATCTTGCATTTTACCTGATTGACCATTGACATGAACAAAATCAGAAATGGAAGAGCCGCCTAATGATATTGACTTTTGAAGTATTCTAATGATGTTATCAAATAAAATCAATGACTGTGATTTATTAATGGTCCTGGTTATTCTCTCTGGATGTAAACAACTTTCAAAAAGAATTTCACAAGCATAAATATTGCCAATGCCACAAACATAAGAAGCATCCATTAAAAATTTCTTTAATGGTAAATGATTATTTTCAATTAAAGAATAAAATTTTTCAAAAGTAAAACTTTCATCTAATGGCTCAAAGCCAAGATTTTCAAATAAAGGAATATTTTCAATCGTATATATTTTTTTGTCGTAAATTTTGATTAAACCAAATCTTCTTGGATCTTGATAAACCAAAGCTCCTCCAATCATATATATCTTCATATGCATGTGTTTATGCTCATATGATTCATCTTTAAACATCAATTGACCTGTCATTCCAAGATGAATCACCAAGAAGAAATCAGTTAAATTAATAATAATATATTTATTTTTTCTTGATATATTAAATACTTTCTGTCCTATGAGTTGACTTAAATCCTCAATAGGTTGTCTTAATCTTTTATTGGATTGATAAGTATCAATCACTCTTTGATGATGTATGGTTTTTATTAATTGATTTTTAATGATTTCTACTTCTGGTAATTCAGGCATATTATTTTATATTGTTGATAAGAAATTATAAAAAAATATCCAAAAAATGTCAAAATTATGAACATTTTTTCATTTCAAGAACAAATTTTTCTGCGACTAAAGATGCTGTTTCAAAATTAACATATTTAATTGAAAAGCTACTTTTTTCATTTAAATCAAATTGTATAAGTGAATCATTTTTTAATAAAGATATTTTTTGAATACTATGAGCATTGATATATCGAATGATTTTATTATCATCAATTCTAATCATACAAATACCATTATTGACAATTCCTGACATGCTATTTTCAGGAGAATTAAAATTAGGTGCTAAAATTGAAGGATTTTGCGCCATGCTTTTTGCGAAAGTTATGTTTGAAAATAATAAGAATATAATAAAAAATAGATTTTTCATAAGTATTGTTTAATTGATATTTATATTTAAAAATAAAAAGACTAAAGTCAAATAAAATAGATTTTTTTATTGATAAAAAGAATTTAATAATTTTTTAATACTTAGTTGACTTTTCAAACTAAGATGATATAATCATGTTATCGACAAGGAGAAACAAATGAAATTGGAAGAAAAAAATGATGTTTTGGTACTGATTGATTGCCAATGTGATTTTATTGATGACCCTAAAAATCCCGGCTCTTTGGCTGTTAAGGGGGCATATCAAGATATGTTGAGAATTGCCAAGTTTATTGAAGAAAAAAATCCAGAGCAAATTATTTTAACATTAGATACTCATAACAAAATGGATATTGCTTTAAGCTCTTGGTGGTTAGATAAGCAAGGAAATAATGTTAAGCCTTTTACCCCCATTTCTTTAGATGATATTGTATCCGGTCAATATAAAAGCACAATTGATTCTTTACAAACATATTCTGAATATTATGTTGCTCAACTAGAGTCGCAAGGAAATAAAAAGTTATTTATATGGCCTGATCATTGCATTAAAGGTACTCCAGGACATGATATTCATCCTGTTATTTTAGAGGCAGTTGCCGAATGGGAGAATAGAAATTCCACGAAGGCTAAGTATGTTGAAAAAGGACAAAATCCTTATACTGAAAATTTTTCTGTATTTAAAGCTGAAGTGGAATTACCTCAATATCCTGAAACTTTATTGAATGTTCAATTAATTGGTGAGATTAATCAATTTAAAGTGAAGTATTTTGCAGGTGAAGCTAAAAGTCATTGTGTGGCAGATTCAACCATTGATTTTGTTAAAAATATTGAAAATCCTTCTTCAGTTGTGATTTTAGAAAACTGTATGAGTGATGTTCCTGGATTTAATAGTGATCATTTCATGAAATTTGTGCAAGATAAGGGGTGCATCATTCAAAATGTTGCAGAATCAAAAAAATTAAGATTATAAAAAAAAGCGGCTTAGCCGCTTTTTTTATTATAATCCAAGTTTTGCAACTCTGATTTTTTTGGCTACAAATGTTTCTCCAACCTTAATATATTCAATTTTAATTCGTTTATCCATTAAATTATCAAGTGTTAAACCATCAAGAAGGAGTGTAACAGAAGCTATTTTGATTGTTGGTGTAAAATCTTTTGTAATAGAAATTGTGATGCTAGCAGGTGTAGTAGATGTGTCAACTGCTGTCACATAAGCGATTTTTTCAATCACAACAGGTGGAGATGGTAATGTTGTTGAACCATCTGCTCCAATGGTTGTTCCATTTTGAGTGGAATCTAATGATTCGCAAGAAACCTTGGTTGCAACCAGACTAGCTGTTGATGGAATGGTTGGATCAGTCGATAATTTATTGACAACACTGCCTTCAACTTCAACTTGTAATCCATCAGATAAAGCAGAAGAGCCACAATCTGTATAATCAATTGTTGCATTAGTTGCATCAACTCGGACATCTCTGACCATGAAATCAGCGTTAGATACAAAATTCAAAATAGAACCATGCAACTCAAATTCACTAGAATGGTCTTCTTGTTTTCTAATACCAATTTCTTTAGCCAATACTGTTTTAATACCATTAGAATCTATAGATATATCACCTTTAACTTTAACAAAAATACCATCTTGAATATCAGAAAATTGTGCTTTTGATGGTTTGACTTCAATGTTATCTGTGTATGAAACTTTCATATCTTCTAAATAGAAAGTTTTTGCAGTAGCATCTAGTTGACTGATCATGCCTGATATATTTTCATGCTTCTTCTCAATTTCCACTTTTGTCTTTACTTTTGATGCTGTTAGTACGCCATTGGTATATCCTGTTGTTTTATCAGCTGTGACCATCGCTTTTTGCCCATTCATCAAATTCACGTTTGCAACACCTGAATAATTAACAGTTACATTACCCAATTTGAATGTTTTGGAAACAGTATCTAAGTCCCTGACTCTACCAGCATATCTCAAATGACTCACAACTGATTTTTTCTCAAGTCTTGTGGCTTGTAATGATACACTACCATCTGTGTTAATAACAGGTGTACCATAAACTTTAATTCCATCTCCAACTGTTAAATCTGAAAGATTAACAAAGCCCTCAAATAATGTGACTGGACCTAAATTAACATCTGTATTGATTTTAATGCCAGTATTCATGATAGTCACATCTGTTAATGTGACAGATTCAATATTACCGTGTAGTGCTAGCTTAACTTTGACTTGATCGGCTTTATTTTTATCATCATGCCCAACTTCAACTGTTTGACCTAATTTGACCTCTACAGTTTCAGTCTCTCCATTTTCTGCAATTTCTTTTGAAGAAACGCTGGAATCATCAATTCTAATTCCATCAACAATAATAGAGCCTAGTCCAGTAACAGTACCAGAAGAAACATAACTGGCTGCTACGTTGGTAGATGGTGTATTTGACCCACTTGAATTACTTCCGCCCCCACAAGCTATTAGTGTTAAGCACACAGTTGCAATAGCTGTTAACTTCAAGGAATTTTTCATAATTTTCTCCTATAATGATTATAAATTTATGATATATCACGTTTTAAAATAAAATCAATAGTATTAAGAAATTTTATTGATATACTTTAATGATGTTTATGGGAATTTTTACCATATTTTTTAGAAAAGTCAAGTTTTTTGAAGAAGTCATGATTTATTTTGACACTTGATTATTTTTTTTAAAAAAATATAATAAAAAATAAAAATATGTCATATCATTTAATAAAAAATATTAGCCTAGTAAGAGAGTGCCACAATAATAATGATGCAGAGGTGAAAGAGTTTTTTAATTTATGGCCGAAACTGAATTCTAAACAAAAATCTAGAGTAGCAAAAAAAGCAATTCAAGATATTGATTCTCATTATGATTCTTGTATATTAATATTATCTAATAGAGGTTTTTTTGAATGGATATTTTTAATGCCATATATTGAAGATTATACAAAATATTTTAATCATAATCATTTAACATCTTCTATTTTATATTATGCCATGTATGATCGTAATAAAGAAAACATCTATCATATATTAAGCTTTGGTGGATTTAATTTAAAAGATAATTTTTTTACAGAAGAAAAAAATAAAAGGATTTTAAATAAAGATTCTATTAACTATGTGATGGATTTTTTCTATGATTTAATTAAAAAAAATATAGATTTTCAATTGATATTGAAAAAAGAAATACCAGATAATTATTTGAAATCAATAAAAACGTATGTCAATCAAAAAGAATTGGATAGAAATAATTTAGATTTAAAAGATTTTGTTTTTTACAATCAAATGGTTTTATTCAAAGATTTTTCAAAATTGATTAAAAATCATTCAAAAGAATATGTAGGGGCTTATTGTAAGATGGAAGAAATCGATATATTATTATCTTTAGAAAATTTAGATCATAGCTCTAAAAGAAAAGTAATAAAGGTTTAAAAATGAATCAGAATAAATATGTCATTGTAGGGGCTGGTCCTGTTGGTTTATGGACTGCAATTCAATTAAAACTAAGACAACCTGATTGTCATGTATTGGTTTACGAAAAAAATCAAGAGTATTCTAGAGGCCATGTACTAAGACTTGATAATTGGAGTATGATATTATATGCAAAAAATATAAAAATTCCAGAAAATATGAAATTATCTTATCAAAATTTTATTAAAGAAGTATCTCAATCTAATAATATTTTTCCTGATTTTGCTAAATCATTGTTTATTAGAACAAATGAATTAGAATCTGCTTTAAAAAAATTCGCAAAAAATTTAGGCGTTCTTATTGATTATCGTCAAATAGAAAGTTTGAATCAAGCAGAACAACTTAATCCAGATACAAAAATTTTTATTGCTGTCGATGGAGCAAATTCAAAATTAAGAAAGGAGATGTTTCCGAATAAAGATATTGAGGAACAAACTTTACAAAGAATATTGGAGGTGAAAATGGAAGTTTTTTCAGAAGAAAAAATATCTAAGTTTGGAAAAAGAGATTTAGCAAAATTTCAAAAAAATACATCGTATAACTCTTTTGAATATATTGGTAAAAAAACATTAAAGAGTACTCCTATCTCTTTAAGAATATTTTTGAATAAAAAAGAATTTGAAAATTTTCCTGATGCAACATTTAAAAAATCATTAAAAATAGAAGACTTTCAAAAACAACAAGATAATATATTGATGAAAAAAATTTATCAACATATTGAATCTTATGTTGAAGAAAAAAAATTAAAAGAACCATCAGTTCAGTTATTAGATTTTAATGTCACGAAGTTAAAGTTGAACTCATTTAAAGCAGTGAGTTTTGTACATCAAAGAAATGATGTAAATTGGTTTTTATGTGGAGATAGTGCTTTAGGTGTTCCTTATTTTCGTGCTTTGAATTCTGGAATGATATTATCATCTAGGTTATGTCAAATTTTAACTGGTCAATTTATGGCTAATACAATGAAGGAAAAAGTTAATTTATATAAAATACAAGAAAAATTACACTCTCAAACAGAGTTTCAAATAGCATCATTTAAAAATAATGTTCTTTCAATTTACAATCAATTTTTTCAAAGGTTGAGAAAAAAGCAAGAAAATATTAATTTAATAGAAGATGATGTTTTGAAAAATATATATATAAATAGACAAATATCATTATTTGGAGATAAAAATGAAAATAAAATTAAATGATAAAAATACATTCATAGGCTTATATGGTTCATATGTTTATGGAACAAACCATCATCAATCAGATATAGATTTGATTATTATTTCAGATATTGATGATATTGATTTTTTTAAAAAACATATTCAAAGCAATCAAGAAATAGATATACATCTTTTTAATAAAGACTATTTCCAAACGTTATTAAAAAAGCAAGAAATAAATGCCTTAGAGACGTTGATGTTAAAAGATGATAAAATTTTGAAATCATCTGATGATTTCGTAGATATCAAAAAAATTTTTTTTGAACAAGCATGGCTAGATAAAGAGATGCTTAGAAGCAGTATTTCTCAAAAAGCTTCTAATTCTTGGGTTAAAGGGAAAAAAAAATTTCTAGTAGAAAAGGATTTTAATCCATATATAGGAAAAAAATCTATATGGCATGCCTTTAGAATGTTGGAGTTTGGTACACAAATTGCCAGAGAAGGCTATATTTATGATTATAGTGCAGAAAACTCAAGATTAAATGAAATATTGGAATGTGAAAATTGGAATGAAATTGAGGAACGTTTTAAATTAAAATTTAACGAAAAAAATTCAGAATTTAGAAGGTTTGCACCAAAGAAAATAGAAATAAGAGGATTAAAATGAATAAAATTGATATCATTAATTGGATTGATTCAAAACAATATTTACAACCTTGGATGAGTTTTTCAGATGAAATTAAAAATGAAAATTTTTGCAGATTGTTTTATTTTACTCATGTCGAAGATAAAGAAAATTTAAAATTTTTAACCATCAAGGATTTAAGTGATAAAAGAGCTGTCGAAAGTATCTTAAAGAAAAATCCTTTTGTTTTGCGTATGATTTGTGAAAATGTAGAGTTAACTACTTTTCATAAAGAATATCTTTCAGAATATAAAAATTACCTTATATCTGTACAATCTCCTTTTTATGCAGCATTAGATGATGATATTTTTAAGAAAAAGATCAAATCATTTTCTGATTATAAAAATATATGTGAATTTTTGAAAAAACACTATAAATTACACTCGAAGCATCTATTAGAGAATATTCATTATTTAGATAATTCTTTTAAATTTAATCCAGATGTGATCATTGATTTATTAAATCAATACATTAATAACACATTTAGTTATAATTTTCAAGGAAGTGTGACGGTTGGCCATAATGATTTAAAGAATTTAAATCTCAAAAATATATTCAAAACATTTCAAAACGAAATGGATATTTGTAAAAAATTAATCCAAATTAATACAGTTTTATATGATTTTTTACCAAATAAAATTAAATCTGAAGAAGAAATTGTTAAAATGATTTGGTTTGATAAAAATGCCAACAAGATTACTCGTGATTATTTAAATAACAGTAAAAATACAGATTATATTAAAAATAATTTTGATGATATTGGAAAAGATTATATTAAAAAAATGAAGTTACAAAGCAGTTATCAAGATCATGAATGTATACTAAAATCTGAAATTATTCCAAATCTTCATGATGATATTTTTGATGATGTTTTTATCAATAAAAATATTAAATTTATCAGAGAATGCTATAATTATCTATCACCAGAAATACAAAATAAATCATATTTATTAATGAGATTATTTGATGTACAAGAAAATGAAAAATTTAATAATTTTTCAAAAACTCATTTGAAAAAAATACAAGACGAAGATTTAAGAAATAAAATGATACAAGTGAAAGAAAATAATTCTGGAAATTTTGAAAAATTTAAAATCATCTTAGAAGAACATTTTATCAATGCAACTCTTGATGTCAATTTATCTAAAAATAAAACTTATCAGGTAAAAAAACTTTAAAAGCATAATTATCAATATCAAAGATTAAAATAACAAAAAAATTTCATTAAGGTGATTGTTATAATTTGTGACCTTTAGAGATATTTTTAATATGATTTGATTTGTCTAAGCTTTTTTCAATCACTTCCATTTCATAATTAACTTTACAAAATTCTTTAATAACAGGAAGAATGTGATGATTCCAGTAAGTTGGTGTCATACCTTTGTTCCAAATCCCATCATCAGCTATTTTACTATTTTTCCATTGTTGCATAATGATTTTATGGTGTTTTTTTGTTTTTTGTAAAATATTAAAAAATAATTCTTGATTTTTTTCTGAATCTGCTCTTTTGTCAGATGGAAGTAAATTTTCAATGACTAGATAAAAATTCAAAATATTTTTCCATGCATGATCATATTTTTTATCATGAAATTTATATAAAGAATCAGACTCTAATTTTATTTTAAATAATTCATGATTCTCAAATGAAAATTCGGATTTTGTATCATCATTTATCCAATATATATCATATTTTGCCAATTCTCTTAAAACATCCAAATCTTCTAAAAATTTTTTCGGAACAATATTTAGATTAATTCTTTTATTTAATTCTATATAAGATAATAACGATTGTTTATTGTTTTTTAGCTCATCATCAAAATGAGGATAAAGATGTGAAAATAAAATAATGTTATTTTGATTTTGAAAATATTCTGCTTTTATTTCAGGTAAATAAGAGTGTGAAAAAATCGTTGTTTTAAATTCAAAACTATCTTGAGCCGAAACTTCTTTTTCCATTAAGTATTTTTTTAAAATGTATTTATCAATGGTATTTGGCTTGATTAAATCATAATTTTGATAAGGCATACTTGGAAAAAAATGCATGATTTTTAAGATGTCATCATTTTCTAATTTTAAATAGTTTAAAGCGTCATTAAATTGATAATCCTTCCTTTCTGATTTTTTTAAAATAAAGGGAAGTATTTGTTGTGTAAACTGATGATCATCTTTTAAATGAGAATTAAATTCAAAAAATTTACTCCAAAATTTAGCATCTAAATTACTTGAGCCAAATAAATTTGGAGTTGTAACAATTTTTTGCATCAGGTCAATAACCATGAGGTTTTTTCCTAATAATTGATAATGCTCATTATCTAAAGATTGGTCCAACAAGCCTGTGTTTGCTAAATTAGTTAATACTTTGATAAAGCCTTCTTTTTCATTCATAACTTCATGCCTTTCTTTCTTAATTTATCAATTTCATTATTTTTCAAAAAATTCCAATAAATCAAAATATTTTCAATCATATGAATGTTATCTTTGTGAAACCTATCCTTTAACATCTCTAAAACTTCTATGATATTTTTACCATTTCGTCCATCTTTGGGATTATCAAATATAAAAACTTCATTTAAATCTGTATTGTCTTTTATTTTATATAATACTTTTGATAATTTTTCTCCCTTTGAATCATTGCGTAACAATGATAAACAGTCTATCTTGACTTTTGAAGAAACTTGATTGATATCTTCTGGAGTAATAGCTTGAAATAACAAATTAAATATCTCTTTATTAGAAGAGCTATAAAGCTGTAAAACTTTTTCAAAACAATTGAATTGAACCAAATGTTTATTTTCATGTATTGTATTAAAATTAATAGATTTTATGTCAAACTCAACATTTAAAAACGAATTTAATAAGTTCAGGATTTTATCGTCAACTAGATTTTTCAACACATATGTCTTTTTATCTTGCTTTTTCCAGTGTTCAATCAAGTATTGAAAGCTATCTGTTTTTTGATGAAATACATTCATGTGATCATCGAAAAATAATCGAGAATCATCTAGGTATTTTTTATCAGGATGATCGAACGGTAATAAGTTTAATATAGAAGATTGCTGAACATAATCTTTAAATTGATGCTCAATGATTGAAATGGCATAAAAGTTTTTTTCTAAATCAACATATTGTTGAAAGAGATTTTTAAAAAAAGATTGAATTTTTTCTTTTTGTTCAAAATTTAAATTTAATTTTTCTTGACTTTTATTTATGAGATATTCAACTTGATAAAATAAATGATTCATTGGAGCAGATTTAAAGACTGGCAAGGGAATATCAATATCTATACATTTTTTTTCTTCAAATTTTATACTTGCACAACTGGATATTTTATCAATATGTGAAAAAATAAGCTCTTTGAATCTTTTGGCATGAATAAGTAAATCTATATGCTTGTTATTTTTAATCAATATGTCTTTTTCTAATTCATAAAGATTCCATAATTCATGAGTTTTTTCAAACATAGAAAAATTAAAACTACCATCTTCATTTTTCAATATAAATGGATTTTTATATTTATTATGATCTAATCCTAAAAAAAATCCAAGTCCTTTTTTCTGAATATAATCTATTTTGTTGACACTCCATTCTAACGTGTCTCCATTGAGAAAACTTTTGTAGTATTTTTTATAAATATCACAATAGTCAATGGGTGAATATCTATCTATATTAAAAAATAAATGATTGATATAAATAGATTTATCTTCACTTTTTTCAATAAATTCTATTTTATTTGGATAAAAATGAAATTTTAAAAGATTAATCATATCTTTTGTTTTAAAAGATTGATGATAAAACTCTTGTTTAATGATTTTTTTAAAATCATCTTTTATATGACTCAGGTCTTCTTTTAGTTGTTGAATTTTCTCATGTTCTAAAATAAATTTTGAAAAGCTTTCATTCAATAATTTAGGATTTTTTAAATTGATTTGCATATCATAATGTAAACCTAATTTTTTTTGAATCAAGTCAAAATAAATAAATTTAATGCCAATAGGCTGTAGGTCTAAATTCCCTTTGTATATGTATATTCCTTTTATTTTTTGAAATAAAACACGTTCAGCTTCAGTTTTATAAGATTGATTTTTATAAAATTGCTTCATCTCATCTTCAAAATTAGGATGAGCTTTAATTTCATTAAATATTTGATTATATTTTTGCTCATCTAAAGAAAAATTATTTGAATTATAAATATGAAGTTTTAAATAGTCTTTTTGTTCATTGTCTAAAAGAGATTGTATTTTTTCTTCTAATAAAAATTGATCGCCTAAAAGAACATTTAAATCATCAAATTCAATAAATTCAATGAGACCTTTTTTACTGATATAATTTAATTTATGAGGTTCAATATTTAGGCTTAGCTTTTTCATAATGATTATTTTTCTGTAAATGAAGTAATTCTAAATTTAATTGTGATAATTCTTTTTCTTTTTTTGTGTCGAAATTTTCAATTTTTAGTTTATTATCTTCTAATTGTTTTATTAATTGTACTCTTATATTTTTCAATTGTTTGAACTCTTTTTGTTTTTCTTTATCAAAAATTTCAATTTTTTGATTTAATATATTAATTTTTTTAATATTTTCTTCTTGTTCTTTTTCTTCATCAAAAAAATGAGACGTTTCTATGATATATTGTACGTGGGGTTGATCAATTTGAAAATCTTGAAAAATTTTTAACAAAGGAATGGCATAAACATTATAATCTGATCCATTGCCATAATAGTCTGATGAGCTACTTATGCTTCCAATTTCAGAGTGCTGCATTTGAGAATAAATTCTCTCTCTCCAATGGTCAAAAGTTTTTTCTTTGATATCAAAAGATTCATGTAAAAATTTTTTTAAGTAAAATAACCCATCAAAAAAATCATTTTTTTGATCATCTTCGTTTTTTGAAAATGCTTGAGAGCTTGTTCCATAGCAAGAACCACCTTCATGGCCTCCTGTTTTAACTTCTAAAACAACACAACATTTTAAGGACTTAGAGTATTCAAAATTTTCATAACCTCTGTATCCACAAGAATTTTTAATAAAATTATCTATTTCTTCCATGATCGGTCCTTAAATATCAAACATGTTTTTTTTCTTCTTTATCTCACCTGTGCCATATATATCATGTTCATTTAATAGTGTAACTTCCTTAGATAAATCATCAGGTGGAGCAACAAAAGAAAGGCTTTCAGATGAAACAAATGTACTGACCCACAAATCTTTTTGATCAGATACTCTTATGGCATGATATCTAATTTGAGCAATATCTCCTGCCAATTGAATCAATATAATTTTCTCATAGTTTTTGTATTCATCAGATAAGACATAGCAAGATTTTTCTAACATCATATTCCTTTTTATTATCAAATGATTATAAAAGATAAATCAAAATAAGCAATATTTACTTATCATGCAAATCAATTAAAAAATAAAAAATAATGAAAAAAAATAATTTTTTAAAAAATGGTATCATAGGTGGGTCAGAGTTGATGGTCATTTTTTTGCTGATAGTGTATAATTGTCTAATAAAATTAAGACTAAACCAAGAAATAAAATGTGAAATTTAATAAAACTCGTTGACATTGGTTGAAGTTTTAATTTATATAGATTATAATCTAATAAACACAGGACAAATTAATGCAACCAGTTCAGACTATTCGTATTTTTAGTGACATTCATTTAGATTTTGATGTGCTACATCAAGGTAAGAATTTTGATTTTTCTAAATTATGGTTTCCTGAAATGTTAGCAGAAGATTCTGAATCTTTACTTGTATTGGCAGGAGATTTATGGCATGCTAAAAAACCATTTAATTATCATAATAAATCATGGATAAAAGAAATTTCCAATCGATTTAAATATATTGTTGTTGTTTTGGGAAATCATGATTTTTGGGGTGGAAATTTACAGTTAGAATATGATAGATGGTATAAAATGCTTTTCGAACAAGATATTGAAAATGTTTTTTTATTACAAAATCAAGTATTGTTATTTGGTGATTTAAAAATCATTGGAGGAACGCTATGGACAGATTATGGTAAAAATAATGATTGCATGTTATTTGCTGAACAAGGAGCCATGAAAGATTATCAATATATTAAAAATGGACAATTTTTTTCTCATTTAAAAGGTAAACATATTTTTGCAGAACATATGAAAACAAGAAAGTTTATTGAAGATAATGCTAAAAAAGATTATCCAGAGCAAAAACTTTGGGTTATTTCTCATCATCCACCCAGTAAACTTTCATTACCACTTGATATGTTAGAAGATGGCAGAGAATTTGATTCTTATCTTTATCATTCAGATTTAGAATATCTTTTCAATCAAAATAATGCTAATTCTTATGAAATTGATGTGTGGGTTCATGGCCATAGCCATGAATATCAACATTATTTTATTAATAATACAGTTATTTTAGCAAACCCAAGGGGATACACGCATGAAGATACCTTTTATAACCCTTGGATTCAATATGATATGGATGGAAAAATAAAATAACCATTTATCTAAAAAAAATATAATTTTAATAATTTCTTGTTCACAAACCATTTATCTTTGATAAGATACCAAAAAATAAAAGTTATTTTTTAACTTTAATGGGAGAGTCTTATGAAAAGTATCAATTTAACAAAGGAATTAAGAGGCTTTACTTTGATAGAAGTAATGATATCTCTGGCTATTGTCACAACACTTGCGACAGTAGCTTATCCTGCTTATGATGAATATAATATCAGAGCACAAGTCTCAGAAGGCTATGAATTAAGTAGTAATTATAAAACAGCTATTGCTGAGTATTATAATATGAATGGTACATTTCCAAACTCTTTAGAAGATGTTTCTGGAAGTGTTAACATAGGAAGCTATGTGAGTACTTCTGGTATTGAGCAAGATGGTGTTATTAAAATGACTTACGGAAATAATTCTAATACAAAAATACATGATGGATTTATTACTCTGACGCCTTCTGCAACAGTTGATGGGTCTATTGTTTGGACCTGCTCATACGATGGTGTGAAAGTTGTTAAAAAATATGTACCTGTGTTTTGTCAAGGAGCTGGTGACTCTGGAGGTACTGGTGGTGGAACTGGCACTGGAGGCACTGGTGGTGGAACTGGCACTGGAGGTACTGGTGATGGAACTGGCACTGGAGGTACTGGTGATGGAACTGGCACTGGAGGTACTAGTGGTGGAACTGGCACT
>JACCDV010038128.1_pt1 | contig 33214 bp, 28 predicted proteins | sample 7446131 | NCBI WGS metagenome assembly JACCDV01 (sample SAMN15323448, study PRJNA562643) | freshwater metagenome | isolation source: river surface water | place: USA:Blue River Watershed | collected 2017-08-17
ACTTCACACGAAAAACTTCAAAGAAATCCCAACATTTCTCAAGCAAGCCGGCTTGAACTGGGCTTTGAAAGAGAATGCGGTGCAATACGAAGCCAAAATAGGGTGGCGCGTTTTGCGCGCCAGCCCCAAAAGTCGTAATTGGTGGGCAATACAAGATTCGAACTTGTGACCTCCACAATGTCAATGTGGCGCTCTAACCAGCTGAGCTAATTGCCCTACCAAAACAAGCATAAACGAAAAACAATGAATGAAAAACTAGAAAACGGCATAAGAGAAGAGCTATACTGGATTCGATATGCTCCTCTCCCTCCACGCCCTCATCGGCATCCTGCTCTCAATCGTCATCGTGCTCCAGCACAGAGCTTCCGGACTCTCCGCGACGTTCGGAGGAGCGGGAACAACGTACGTTCAGCGACGCGGCGCGGAGGCGCTCCTCTTTAAAGCAACAGTCTGGCTCTCCGTTATTTTCTTTGGACTCGGCGCTCTGCAGCTCTACGTCCACATATAAACCGGTGTCTTCGATAAGATTTTGATTGCCGCTGTTTTTGAGCGTGTCGTGATTTTCGCTAAGAGAAAATGAAATTGATTGCTCGAAGAGAATGATTTCCTCAGGTACCATTCCTCTACCCTATGCAAACTCTCCGCCGCACGTTCGGCGCAATGAAGTCGTGGGAAAGAACCGCCGTCGGTCTCTTCATCCTGCTCTTCCTCCTGAGTTCCGGCATCCTGCTGCGGCGGTTCTACGTGCAGAATACGGAATCGGTGCCGGTGCGCGGAGGGACATATATCGAAGGATCGGTCGGCACGATCAAAATGTTGAATCCCTGGTTCACCGTCACAAACGACGTTAACAGGGATATCACTTCGCTCGTCTTTTCCGGTCTTCAGCGCTACAACCCGTTTACGGGAAAAGTGGAGAATGATCTCGCAACGCTCAAAATTACGGGGAACCACACGATCTACACGCTCATTCTGCGCGAGAACATCTTTTGGCACGATTCCTCGGCGGAACGTCCACATCCGGTCACTCCGGAGGACGTGCTCTTTACCTATAACACCATCAGCCAGCAGGGATTTCCAAATCCGATCCTTCAAAAAAACTTTCGCGGGGTCGATATCGAAAAGATCGATGATCGCACCGTTCAGTTTCGATTGGAGAAACCGTACTATTTTTTCCAGAGCAACCTGACTCTCGGCATCCTCCCGCGAAACCATCTGGAAGGATTGCCCGCGGAAGAACTGATCGATGCGCTCGATTTCAACCTGCATCCGATCGGGAGCGGGCCATTTAAATTCAAGAGCGTCGTGGAGACCCCGCTCTCGACCGAGGTCACGCTGGAACAGTTTGAAAAGTACCACGGATCAAAACCATACCTGGAACGGATCGTGCTCCGCGCATTCCCGGATTACCCCTCGCTCCTCTCGGATCTCCGGAACCTGGACGGAGTCCGTCACGTGCCGCGCAGTCCCGATGGCAAAGCCATCATCCCGAACCGCTACCGCACGTTTCCCTACACGCTGCCCCAGTACGTCGCGCTCTTCTTTAATCTGGAGAATCCGGTTCTCCACGATCAGAAGCTCCGGCTGGCGTTGCAGCTTGCCACTAACAAGCAGGAGATCGTGGATAGCATCAACGAGACGGTGATCGTGGATACCCCGCTCCTCGAGTTCGCCGCCGAAGACTGGCAGTACCGTTTTGAACCCCTGGCGGCACAGGGCGCGCTCTACGACTCCAACTGGAACCTGCCGGAAAAAGTTCGCCTCCAGTCGCTCCTCGAAGATCGCGAACGCAATAACGTGGGACTCCTGAAGCTCCCGAAACCCGTTGCGTTGCTCGAAGACGGAGCCGAGCTCACGTTCACCGGTTCCTACGCACCCAAGCGCGAGCTCCCGTTCTTCGTGAACGGCATCGAGGCAAAGCCTCTGACAGAAAACACCGAGAGCGGAAGCTGGATCGTGACTCTCCCGTCGGATGGAAGCAGCGGCAGCATTCTGCCCGGGCGGAACCTGCTCCGGTTAACGGAAACGGGGGGCAACGTGATCGACACGTACATCCTCATACGCACCGCCGACAAGAACGAATTCCAGCGCCTTATTGAAGAGCAGAAAATCGTGGATTTGTATCTTGAGCGCTCCGCTTCGGGCGTGAATATCGCAACGCTTCTCCTCGATCAGGGAATCCTGCGCCTTAAGAAAGAGACGGATCTTCACGGCATTCGGGTGGATGAAAACGGAAATCCCCTGCGCCTGCGCCTCCTTACATCCCCGCTCCCCGCAACGTACCCCAAGGTCGCAGAAATCGTTTCGAAGCAGTGGAGAACGATCGGAGTCGATACCGTCGTCGAAGTTCCCGCAGATAAAGCGGAGTTTGATCAACGCGTGATCCGCCGTGATTACGACGTGCTCCTGTTTGGTCAACCGCTGCTCGATAACCTGGACAGTTACCCGTACTGGCACAGCAGCCAGGCGCAGACCTTTAAGGAGGATGAAGATGGAATCAATCAGGGCCAGCGATTGGATGCGAACAACCTCTCGCAATTCAAGAACTTTGAGGCTGATGCGCTTCTGGAACAGATTCGCGAAACTCAGGATGAAACTGTCCGAAAGCAAACACTCGATAAGCTCCGCAAAGTCTTCCAGGAGGAAGTCCCCGCGATCGTTCTCTATTCTCCCAACTACGTCTTCGCCGTCGGCGATAAAATCCTGGGAGTGGAACTTGGTAAGCCCTCCCTTCACTCCGATCGCTTCCTCAGCATGCACCGCTGGTTCCGGAAACAGGGACGAACCTTTAAGGCCGGAAAATCCTGGTTCAGTTTCGTTCCCTGGCTTTTCACGCTCGGAAACTGAGTACAATTATTATTCAATAAAAGTCTCTCCCGGTAAAAACAATCACCATCCTGACTATCTGAACCCTAAAGTTCCTCCAGGGGGGTCAAATTGACTTCACCTCCTTTGATCTATAGAATGCCCCGGCCTTAAGAAAGAAAAGGCTCCTAACTCTGTCATCTACAGTATGGAAGTTCTCCTCCTCGAAGACATCCCCGGCGTCGGAAAGCGGAACGATATCATCATCGTCCGCAGCGGTTTCGCGCTCAATAACCTCCTCCCGCGGAGGCGCGCGCTCGTTGCCACCCCGGCCGTCCGGAAGCGCTACGCGGAGCAGATCAAGCGCCGCGCCGAGGAGAAGCAGCATGAGATCGAACTCGCAAAGAGCGCCGCCGCGGTTTTGAAGGAGACCGTCCTTAAGTTCGTCCGCAAGGCCAGCAAGAACGGCAAGCTCTACGCCGCTGTCTCCGCAGGGAACATCGCGGAGGCCTTGAGCGAGCAGGTCCAGGTGGAAGTGCCGGAAGTGGACGTAACGGTCGAAACCGAAATCAAGAGCGTCGGAAATCACACAGCCAGAATCAAGCTTGGATCCGAGGGTGTGGTGACGCTGAAGATCGCAGTGGCGGCGGAGGAGGAAAAATAAGAAAATTCTCTTCGAGCGAGTCCGCCTAAGGCGGACGAGTCGAGAAGCTTCTTTTGCATACGAAAGAACTATTTTCCGTTCCTCAAGTCCTGCTTTTTCATTAAGCTATAGACATGGATCGGTAGCTCAGTTGGTAGAGCAGGAGACTCTTAATCTCTTGGTCGCGGGTTCGAGCCCCGCCCGATCCACCAACCTCCGCAGGAGGTTGCCCACCGTAGCTCGCCACAGGTGAGCGGAGGCGGGCTTTCGACGTGAGTCCTCCTGCTTCGGTTGGCAAGCCGTCCAACAAGCACCGCGTGTATACTTTTCTTGATGAAGCGCCGAATCACAAAAATGGAAGTCTACGCTGACAATGGTTCGGGCAGGCCAGATGGCCTCGCAACCTTACAACTTTACAAAGACTGGGGACTTATTCCCGAAACCAACGCAATTGGTTTATTCGCCCCCGTCGTCATTGTTGAGGAGCGTTCGGATACGATCCATGTAGAAGTATTCACAGGTCTGACCAAACATAAGGAAGATAAATGTGTATACGATGGGAAGGCTCATATCGAGGAACTACCAAAAGGTGAAATAAAATACATCTGCAACCTGCCGAACGGATTAGTGTGTCACCTTTGCACGTAATTGCCCCCCTGTAAGCAATGGTACACTCTAGTCATGGCAGACTGTATCTTCTGCAAAATCATTCACAAGGAGCTCCCCTCCACGATAGTCTTTGAAGATGAGGAAGCCATCGCCTTTAAGGATATTCATCCCAAAGCCCCAACGCATCTCCTCTTCATTCCCAAAAAACACATTGAATCTGTTCTCACCCTCGATGAAAACACAAAGGGTGTTCCCGCCATGCTGATCTGGAAAGCAAAGGAGTTTGCAGCAGCCAAAGGAATTCCCGGCTACAAATTAACCTTCCACTGCGGTCGCGAGGGGGGACAGATCGTGGATCATATTCATTTGCATTTGATGGCAGAAAAAAAGATATGACATGTCACGCTGAGGAGGCCATGAAGTGGCCGTCTCGAAGCGCACTGCGCCCGTAGGGCGCAGAAAAAGATATACCTGAGAATTCCGTGCGCTTCGCGCCCGGTGCACTTCGAGACGCGCTTGTGAGCCAAAGCTCACAAGCGCTCCTCAGTGTGACATTGCTTAGGCGCTGTACCCCGCTTCCTCCGCCTCCTTCTCCGACGCGAACTCGATTCGGTTCTCCGCCTTGATCTTCTTTCCCTGCGCGGAATCCTCTGCGTAGTACTTTTTGCCTGTCTTCGACGCGACGAATTTTCCGCTTGCTCCCCCTTCGGCTGCTTCTTTTTCTTCCCTCTTCTCTCTCCTCTCCTTCTTCTCTTCCTCTCCGGCTTCTTTCGCTTTTGCCTCTTCCTCCTCCCGTTCGCGCTTGATCTGCTCCAGCATTTCTTTCGTGATCGGCTGCAGAGCCTTTATGGAGAGGCCGATACGGCGCTCATCGGGTTCGATGTTTATGACCTGCACATCGACTTTTTGACCAACCTTCATAATATCGGCGGGATCCGCGACTTTGTGGTGTGCAAGTTCCGAGAGATGCACCAGGCCGTTGATCTCCTGTTCCAGTTTTACGAAGGCTCCGTAATCTGTCAGGCGCATCACGGTTCCTTTTACCTTCTTTCCCACGGGGTACTTTTCCGCGATCTCCTCCCATGGATCTTTCTGGAGCTGCTTGATCGAAAGAGAAAGCTTTTCGCCTTCCAGGCCGATCACCTTCACTTTGGCTTTGTCTCCCACCCGCACGTACTCGGAGGGGTTTTTCACATGGCCCCACGCGATCTCGGAAATGTGAACGAGACCCTCCAGTCCTTCGAATGTGACGAAGATGCCGAAGTTCACGACACCGCTCACGATGCCATCTTTGATCTCCCCTACTTTCAAACCTTCAAGCGCTTTTGCGCGCTGCTCGGCCATCGCTTCACGCTCAGAGACGACGATCTTGGCCGCCTCCTCGTCCGTGTTGATGATTTTGACCGTAAAGGTGTGGCCGATGAATTTGGCGAGGCGCGAGATGATCTCTCCGGCATCGGCGTTCGAAACGCGGGGATAGTTGATGGGGGCAAGCTGCGACACCGGGAGGAACGTGCGGATGCCATCGATATTCGCAAGGAGTCCTCCTTTATTCGCTTCCTGCGGCACAAACGGCATGGTGCCATCTTCCGCCATGAGCGCATTGATCCGCTCCCACGCCTTCTGCTGCGATACTCTTCGGAGGCTCATCACCACCATGCCTTCTTCGTTCTCTTCCTCCAGCACCATGGCGGTTACTTCCGATCCGAGCGCAAGATTCTGGAACGTACCGAAAGAATCGCGGAGCTCTTTTCCCGAGATGATTCCCGTCGCCACACCCTCGATATCGAGAATCAATTTATTCTTTCCCTTAAAGAGGATCTTCCCTACCAAAACCTCTCCAGGCCGCGGTGAAACCACGGGAGGAGACTTTTGGAGCAAAAGCTCCATCGCTGAATTTTTTCGATAAACTTTTGTGGACTGGGACATGGGAAGAAACGGTAGCAAGGGGAGGAAGTAAGAGGAAAGTGATCTGCCCGCCTTGCTACAGCGCTGGGAGGATCGAAGAGAACTCTATGAGAATCCGCTCACATTAACAAGGGGTTTAAAGCCTTTTTACGTCATGCTGAGCGAAACGGGCTCATGCCACAGCATGGAGCGAGTGAAGTCGAAGCACATCGCAAATGGACACCATTCTATTGCGCGCGAGGTGCTTCGACTCCATTCGTCCCGCTCCGCGGGACTCATTCCGCTCAGCATGACGTATCGCCCCACTATAAAACGTACTCTTTCACCCCCAAATCCCCTACATTCGGAATCTTCTGTTCCTGCGAGGTCTTTGGGTTGTACACGCTGTAGAAGAGATCGATAAGCTCCATGGTGGTCAGCCTTTCCGCCGGACACCCGACACCCCCGAGACCCGCCTTTACCAGGTTTACCCGATCACGAAGAAGTGAAGAGAGTTCATCGAACTGGCGCTTGCGGGTGAGAGCTTTCTCGCGCGTGTCGCTTGGCGCCAGCCACCCGAAGAACTTGGAGAGGAATGAAACTTTCTGAATTCCAGGCGGATCGACCGGGATAACGATGTAGAAACGCTTCTGCATGATATCCGACACATCCACGAGCCTTTCGATGAACGAGGCATAGTCCAACGTCTGTTCTTTGAGGAGAGGGTTTTTCTGCCTGTCCGCGCGTTCCGTAAGATCGTGAACGTATCCATCGACATTGAGCTTCGTGGAGCGGACGACGATCTGAACGGGAAAGGTGATTGCATTCAAAAACTGCTGATAGCTGACAATGATCGCCTGCTGCTCGTCGTCGCTCTTGAGACTGAAGTTCATGCTCCCGACGGAAAGAACGGCGCGGAGTCCCCCGCCTTTTAAGATCAGCGTGTCCTGCCTGATTTCCGCAAGCGGCAGAAACCGCTGCACGCCGGTCGACTCCGAGAGCTTTCTCTTCTTTACCGAGTCCTTTGGTTTGGAGGGTTGTGCCATGGAAATTTACGTATGGGAATGAGCAGTTCCTTCTTTCATTTCTTGCCAAATCTTGTCGAGCCTTGCGCCGTGCTCCGACATTTCGTTCTCGCTTGCATCGGAAAGAGTCTGTTCGGCCATGGTGCTCTCGAGAAGATTTCCCGATTGCTGCACTGCCGCAAGATCCTGATTTTTTTCTCCCTGCGCGAGGAGTGCATTCAAATCCTTGAGTTTCATAGGAGGTCTTGCCTTCGATTTCTCCGAATCTTCTTTTCCATGTTTCGTTTTCTTCGGCATCTGCGCCCTTGGAATGGTATTCACGCCCCGGCGCGGCTGCCAAACCCTTTTTCTCGGTTTCACCATCAGCTCAAAAACAAGGAGTGAATAGCGCGTGAGCGTAATATCGTTGATGCGAATGAGGGAAAACGCAGCGCAGAAAATAAGCGGCAACCAGACAAAAGCGTGCGCCACGGGCGGAAAAACTCCAAAGCTCTTACTCACCATTGCGTACAGCGCATAGCTGACACCGCCGCCCATTGCGATGATGACGATCTGCCGAAGCGACAAGGGCCCGATAAGCTTGTCTTCAATTCGTATGTTTTGAGGGATTTTGACGTAGTCCATGGAGATATGGATATTTCTCTTTATTTTACCACACTTTAAGGGAATTCTGAAGGGCTGGAATGAGGGGAAACAGCATCAAGAAGCCCGAATCCCTTCTTCCACAACGTGAACAAATTGGGGTTATTCCACATAGACCTTCCTCGTCCTTCGACTCGGCCGCTGCGCGGCCTCGCTCAGGATGACATCATTCAACATAGACTTTTCGTGGTTTAGCGCCATCAACAGGTCCCACCACCCCTTTTTGCTCCAGGATATCCAGGAGCCGTGCGGCGCGCGCATAGCCGACTTTTAGGTGTCGCTGCAGAAGACTGGCGGAGGCTTTCCTGGAATTTTTCACGAGTTCGATCGCCTCGAACGTCAGATCGTCGCCTCCGTCGTCATCCGCATCCAAATCGATTTCCGAGGGCGCGCCACCCTCGTCTCCTGCGTATCCGCCCGAGACCATGATGGGAGCAACCCCAGTCGCCTGCACCGTATCGTCGTCGTCGCCTTGTGAGCCGCCCCCGGTCCCCGCAAACCCCCGGGTAAGTTGCGACGAATCCTGTCCCTGTTGGGTGAATCCCGATCCGCGATCCTGCCCCATATTGATCTGCGCCGTGATCTTTCCGCCTCCAGCGATTTTTACGTGATTAATGACTTTCTCCACCTCCTTGCTTGAGACGAGGATACCCTGCACGCGCACGGGCATCGGGGTGTGCGCCATGATGTAGAGCATGTCTCCTTTACCAAGAAGATCCTCTGCGCCGACCGTATCCAGAATCGTGCGGGAATCGATCGAGCTGACTGTGCGGAACCCGATGCGGGTAGGGATATTTGCCTTGATGACACCTGTGATGACATCGACGGACGGACGCTGTGTCGCGATGATCAGGTGAATGCCGGCCGCTCGGGCGATCTGCGCGATGCGCGTAATCATCATTTCCGTATCGCGCCGAAATTGCCGCATCATCAGATCTGCGAGTTCGTCGATAACGACGATGATCCGGGGCATTTTCTTGTGATCGTCCTCCTGCTTCTCGTTGAATTCATGCAGGTTTCTCGCTCCGGCTTCGCTGAATCTCGCGAGGCGGCGTCCCATTTCCGCAACCACCCACCGAAGCGCTTTCAATGCCTTTTCCGATTCCGTGATGACGGGCGTGAGAAGATGAGGAATACCATCGTAGAGTGAAAGCTCCACCCGCTTCGGATCGATGAGAATGAATTTAAGCTCGTGCGGCGCGTTCTGGTACAGAAGGGAGATCAGGAACGTATTCATGCAGACGGATTTTCCCGAACCCGTGGCTCCCGCGATCAAAAGGTGCGGCATGTCCGCAAGGTCGTAGACCACGGACTTACCGGACACGTCACGACCGAAAGGAAGCGAAAGTGATGACTCGGACTCGCGAAACTCCGGGCTCTCCAGAATTTCCCTTAGGTGCACCGTCGTGCGCTTGATGTTCGGCATTTCGATGCCGACGAGTGATTTCCCCGGAATCGGCGCCTCGATGCGGAGTGATGGCGCCGCAAGCGCAAGCGCCAAATCGTTCTTGAGGTTCGCAATGCGAGAGAGCTTGACCCCTTCCGCGGGCTCCAACGCGAACTGCGTGACCGTGGGACCCGGGTGCGCCTCGCGAACGGTGACTGCGACATCGAACTCCTTCAGTTTTTCCTCGATGAGCGCCGCCTGACTTTTCAGCGTCGCATCATCCACCATCACTTCGCTCCGCGCCTGATCGAGACAATCGAGCGACGGGAATTCCCAATCATCAAAGTGCGTATCGTTCATGCCGATATCTTCATCTTCGGGATTCCGGGCAGAGAATTTCGGCTTCTCTCCGATCGGTTTTTTGGCTTTCTTTGTCCCAAGCTCCTCCTGCATGAATGCCGGGCGGACGATATTCATTCTCTCCTCCTCTTCTTCCTTTTCCTTTTTGCTCTTATTTTTTCCTGATTCCTGATCTCCTTTCTTCATTCCCTTCTCGATCACATCCATTGCATCCGCCGCGGCCCTTGCCATTGCTTTGCGCGCCTCGCTCTTCCCTTTGGTCGCCGGTTCCTCCTCGCTCTTCGGATGCGCAAAGTTATGGAATGCTTTCAAAAGTGATGTTGGGCTCGTTTCGAACGCAACCAGGAGTCCGATCAAAAAGAGAGCCGAGAGAACGACGTACGCAACTGGCACGCTCGTAAACGCAAGGAGCGGAAAACTGATCATGAATCCGATCGCTCCGCCAAGTTCGTTCTTCTGCGCGCCGATTTCTTCGAACGGCGCCTGAATGTGGATAAACCCGAGGAGAGCGACAAGGCAGAGCGAAAGCCCTACTGCGCTCCGGAATTCAAGCGACGAATCTTTCTTCGCAAGCAGGAAGAGACCGGAGATCGTAAGCACGATCGGCAGCAGCATCGACGCGCTGCCAAAGAAGAACGTGAGCACGTTCATGATCCCCTCTCCCATGATTCCGGCATTGCCCTGAATAATGAGGAAGGTGACTGCGGCAAGGGCAAGCTGAACGAACCCGCTGATCTGACGCCTTGTCTCTGCGGAAAGCTTTAATGCCTCGGGGGTCTTTCGTCGGCGCCGGAGCACTCTCCGAGCGCTTCTTCGCCGTACTGTTCTCCTCATCTTTGGCAACGTAAAAGGAAGGAAGCGACTATTGGCACCGATTATGACAGATTCCAAAAGGTGAGTGAAGAGGAAAGCGCATACCGACCCCTCCCCCAACCCCTCCCCGCACTGAGGTGCAGGGAGGGGAGTGTATGTTGTTTTGTTCATTCCATTTCATAACAAAAACACATACATCCCCCTCTCCATTCCTCAATGAGACCCACCTTCTCTCAAGATCACCTTGAAAATGGTGATCGGATGGAGAGGGGTTAGGGGAGAGGCAAAGACATTCTCACTTACACTCTCCGCTCATATCCGAAAGGCATCGAAACTTTGCTTCTACGCCATTCAGCCGTATTTCGAAATCAGGATGGTAGAGCCGTACGGTCTCCCGGATTTGCTCCATGAACCTCGGCGTATCGCACACGCCTCCGAACGCGGGCTCCCCCTGGAAATCGACGATCACTGTGCTGTGACCACGATCTTGCACATCATCGATAATCATTCCTTTCTCCTGCAGAGGATTATGGTAACCCTCCGGGGGAACAAATGAAGAAAGAGCATGGAGAACGGATTTCAGCCTTCGGGAGGAAACATCGATCTCGTACGGGACGAGCAGATCCTCGCATCCCACCTTCTTGAAAGTCTCACCCTCGCGACCCTCCGGCAGATCTTCTCCCGCGTACACAATCAAGTAGACGGAGGCGCGGCGCACATCATCGGAGGTGGGAGGAACGGTGGCTTCTTCCTGGTATCGATCGAAAACCGAAAGCACAACGGCGCTGAGGATGATGACCGCCAAAAGCCAGAGAGTAGATTGAACGGATTTTTTCATAAGCCGCGCCATTGTAGACGAAATGGAGTGAGTTTATTGATCAAATTTTTTGTTCAATAAGAGAATCAATCAGATGCGCTCGTGATTAAAAAAAGGCCGATCCCTCCATTAAAGATCATCTATCGGCCGAAGCACGGCATACGAAAAAGCTGATACCCTCTCTTTAATGAAGCGCCCGATCTGGTTCAAAGCAAAAAGGTATGGCTGGGGTTGGTATCCCGCAACATGGCAGGGATGGCTCATCATGCTTCTCTTTATCATCCTCATCTTCCTCGATTTCCAAAGGATCGATAGCGCCTCCCATTCCGTTTCGGATACCCTCATCAACTGGATTCCGGACATATTCATCTTCGCACTGATTCTCATCCTTATTTGCTTCTCCACAGCAGAGCTGCCGAAGTGGAGATGGGGAGGAAAGGAATAGAAAAACCCAAGCCTGGAAATAGAGTTTTTGATAGACTAAGTCGGCGTCGCTTATTCAGAATCCTTTACATCACTGTTTTTTCTAAACGTGGGTCGGTACCGAAGCGGTCAAACGGGCCTGACTGTAAATCAGGTGGCTTACGCCTTCGCTGGTTCGAGTCCAGCCCGGCCCACCACAAATACGACAACTCCGCGAAGCGGGGTTGGCGGATTTGGAGGAGGGGCTGGATGAGAAGTTTACCCTGAGTAAGCCCGAGCTTGAGCGAGGGCGCATCGAAGGGAGTCCAGCCCGGCCCACCATTCGTCGCCCCGCTTCGCGGGGCTCCTCATGGCAAGCCATGTTTCATGTGTATGTTTTTGAGTTGAGTCTCTTCCTCGTTTCATACATACTGACCCCCTTTTTCTTTCACCATGGCAACATTTCATATTGATCGTGATGCTCTTCAATTCAAACCCGAAACCGTTCAGAGCCTGCAGCAAGCGTTTAAATTGCCAAAGAATATTTGCCAAGCCCACATCAGGGCAACGGAAATTGGAAATGGCATGCGAGAACAACTGAGGCATGCCACCGAAGGATTAACTCTCATTCACGAGTTAGATGATTTCGAGGATGAGACACAGGAACAAATGATTACTGCACTACGAAAATCGCTTGAGGCAGTCGCAACGGAACTTTCCATCAAGCTCTACGAAAAGATGCCGAAGACGCCGATCGCATGGGCAGATGCGTGCAGAATCGTGACAGAAATTTTTGACAGGGAGTTGGGCTCCGGATTTATTACCCCGAATGGAGTCGATGGATTCGAGAGCGATTCTGCCGTGGTGGCGGATGCACTCTTGAGTTCCGACGCACAAGGACACTTTTCTCACGGAGTAGAACGCATCATCCGCTACATCTTGCTGATGCGCGCAGGAAAATTGAACCCGAAGGGCGAATGTCGTTGGACAGAGGAATTCGATCATATGGGTCGTTTCGATGGCGGCTGCACATTCGGTCAGGTGGGTATGGAATGGGGACTGCAAAAAGGAATAGAAAGAGCAAAAGAAAGAGGATCCTACCTCATCGCAGGATCCAACATGGGACATGTGGGAAGACTTGCATACTCGATTCAAAAAGCCCTGCGAGAACAACTGCTCGTCATAGGAATGCTGAACACCAATGGCGGCAGGGCGGCAGTGGAAATGAACGGCATCGAGGCATTGCTCGGTACCAATCCATTTGGCATGGGTGTTCCTGATGGCCACGAGGGCGTGCTTCTCGATTTTGCAACCACCAAACAACCCGAAGGTGCAATCAACGTCATGTTGCAGCAAGGTTTGGTGGCTCCCTACGGTTTACTCCGTGAACCCGATGGAAGTTTTACGACAAATCCGCATCGTCTGTACGAAGTACCTATTGCGCTTCTTACCGCTATGGGAGATCACAAAGGATTGGCACTCGCGCAAATGGCAGATCTGACAACTGCAGCTCTTACCGGCCAAGGAAGAACCGGAAAGGGTAAACAAAAAACTTCACCGAATGGTGTGAATAATGGATGGCTTTTCCTGCATCGAGTAGAAGGCAAAGCACATCACCAGATCATCGATGCGTATGCCGAAATGGTGGCAAAAGCCAAAGTATTGAAAGGAACAAAACGGCGCGGCGTTTTGCCCGGTGTCCGAGGGCAACGTGCGGAAGTGAGGGCGCGTGCCGGCAACGTGCTCATTCCAAAGGAAGTATGGAAAACAGTCACCGAATTCCATAAAACAAACAAATTGCCGGAGGTGAAAATGTAAAAGAGTATAATAAAAATTCTCTCATGCAGTACCGAAAATTAATAGCTGCCGGCATCTCCGTCGTCGTCATCGCAATTCCAACCTGGATTCAGATGGAACAATCCAGAATGAGAGAAATAATGAGTGGAGAAGTACAGAATATGAAAGAGAGATACGAGGAAACTCAAAAACAGATCGATGAGATCAAGACAATGAGCGGCGAGGCCATACTGGAGCGATTGAGCGATGGAGAAGGACGACGTGCTGCACACTTGAAATTGTTTGAATACAAGCCCACACCGGAAGAATCTTCCATGCAGCGAGCCGTAAAGCGGTACCAATCGGAGAGTGGGAAAATAATGACGAATTTCGATTTCGATACTCTGTGGCTTGTGACTTTTCTGGATATGCTGTTTCCGGAGAACATCGTCGATCTGGAAACGATTCGATCATCGAGGGGGAAGATTGCAGCCGCGCTCAAGGCATCCGATGCGTATGAAGAATTTGCCATGGATAGCAATGAACCATTGCTCAATCAGATCATGGAGGAGGAAAGGGTGAATTTTGTGTATCGATACGTGCTTCGCAGCGCCTTGCGTACGTATCACCAGGAAGCGAAAGATGCATTGATGAAGAGAATTGAGCTGCAGAGACGAACACTTCAAGCCGTTGATGATTTCCTGCAGTTCCTCGAGGGACGCCATGGCACGTATCAATGGGATAAATCCACAAACAAGATTTCTTTTGAAACAGAAGAAGACATCGCGAAATACAAAGAGTTCGCCCAAAAGCTCATAGATTTATCGGATGAGCGCGATGCTCTTCTCCAGGAGGAATTGCGTCGATGGAACGAAACTATTCGGAGGATGGATGAGAAATACAGCAGTCCTTCCTCTTAACCATTCATTCTTCCTTTCTTCGCAAAGAAAATCTGCAATCCGATCAACGAGAAAAGCGCTACAGGAAGCGAAATAAGAGCGGTCTCCGGACTCAGCGCATCGAGGAAGAAGAGAATCACGATGCTCACGACGGAAAACACTAAGCTTAAGCCTACCGCCCGATCATTCAGTTTCCAGAAGAAGGAGCCGATGATCGCGGGCGAAAGCGCGATGCCGATTCCCGCAAGCGCAAATCCGAGACGGAGAATATCCTGGTAGAACGCGCCGAGGAGAACCGCGAAGCCGATGAAGCAGATCATGAACATGCGTGTCAGCATCCGCATGGATCTTTGGTTAAAACGCGGGATGTAGTTCTGCAAATCCCGCGTGAAGATGGAAGAAATCGCAAACGCGATCGTATCGGAAGAAGAAAGACTGACTGCATAGAGGAGCACTAAGCCAAACTGTTTAAGACCGAACGGAAGAAGGGTGGAGAATCCCGTGACGAGCGCATCTTCGGGAGCGATATCGGGCACGAATTGTTTGGTCACGAGTCCCATGATGCTAATGATGAGCGCAACGAGCGGGATGAGGAATGCCGCGTACACAAGTCCCCTCTTGAGGGTTTTTTCATCACGCGAGGCAAAGATCCGCTGCCAGAGATCGGGGCCGACAACGGCGGAGAGCGCGCCGATCACAAAGAATGCAACCATGTTTCCTCCTCCAAGCGCGGTGAGACTGAGATCAGCGGCAGGAATCGAAGAGCGGCCAAGGAGGTACAAGCCGACCGAAACGCTCATCAGAATCATGATGAAGAACTGAAACACATCGGTGCGGATGACCGCCTTGAATCCCGCGAGGAAAAGATAGAGGAGAACGATGCCTCCGCCGATCGCAACGGAGAGGCCGTAGGAAATCGGAAAGATCGTAGAGAGAATCTTGCCGCTCACGATCAGGTTAATGACGAGGAGGAGAAAAAACGCGGTGACGAGGATGACGGAGAACATCTGGCCGCTCCGTTTTCCGATGACGCGGAAAAAATATTCCGGCATGGAGTAGATTTTGAGCTCATCGGCTTTGCGCTTGATCGCCGGTGCAAAGTGGCGGAGGAGAAGGAAACCGAACGCAAAGCCGAGGAAGAGCCAGATTGCAGAGAGGCCAAATTGGTAGATGTAGGCCAGGTACACCGCGAGCGTCGCACCATCGAAGAATCCCGCGCTCATCGTGGCCGCAAGCTGCGAACCCGCCACGCGGCGATTGGCGATCATAAAATCCTCCTCGGTTGCCTTCCTCGAGGCAACATAGCCGATGCAAGCCACGGCAGTAACGTACAGGACAAAGAAGAAAACGCTTAAGCTCATGCGAAGATCGTAACATTAAGGATGTACATCGATGCTGCTAGCATAGGGCTATGTCGAGCGATTCCACTCAACACTTCTATGACGAACAGGTGGAAGAATACTTTCAACAAACCAAGGATTTGCAGCCGACTGCGTTTCTTAAGCGATTCATGAAACTCCTGCCGCAAGGTGCAACTATTCTGGATCTTGGCTGCGCATTCGGGAGAGACTGCAAAACGTTCCTCGAAGAGGGGTTCACAGTCACGGGGATGGATTATTCAGAATCCATGATCAAAAGAGCAAAGACGTACGCCCCAAAAGGCGCCTACATGGTTGCGGATATGAAAACGATGGAGCTCCCGCCGGAACACTTCGATGGCATCTGGGCTTATACATCGCTCCTCCATGTACAAAAGGATGAGCTGCCGATTGTCATGGGTAAGCTTCATCGATCGCTCAAAGTAAATGGAGTGATCGCGATCGGTGTGAAAGAGGGGAAGGGAGAAGGATACGAAAAAGACACGCGATACCAGAATGATCATGAGAAATTCTATGCATACTTCACGGAAGAGGAAGTCCGAACGCTTCTTGAAAGCGCGGATTTTTCGATCAAAGAAATCAAAGTACGAACCATTGATAACACATACCAAGATCGCAAGATGATCGAGGTGATCGCGAAAAAAATAGGATTATGAATTGTATTGTTCCACGATGCTGGCTTTCACAAGAGCTCTATAGTGCGCTACGAAATAGTTGGCCTTCGTATCGGGGGGATTGAATGTCTTAATTGCAGCACGCAAAATATTTTCGGCAGCATTGTTAAGAACAGAAATTTTTGGTTTTCTCTCTCCTGCATCACTTAATATTTCTCTCGCATATCTATGAGCACCGTTTCTATGAATTCCAAAAAGCAAAGTTTCAGCGTCACCATACGAAGCTACATAATCTCCACCATTATCAACCACAGCGAGATACTCCATTACCCGCTTCTGACGAACCCCTTCCAGTTCTGCCTCCAGGTCCTCAGCAGAACGAACGGGTGGATTTTCCTGAGCAGCTCCGTTCGAAAAACTTGCTTGCACCCGCTTAAGGAGCGGCCGCACGTATCTTTTAAAATCTTCCCCATGTTCGCTGGGGGTAAACTGAAATGCAGCACGCTCTAAGCACTCGAAAAGCGCTTGTTTCTGGTCTGGATAGTGCGCATCCTTTCTCATTACAGTGGCAAATGCGAATGCAAAAGCACTATTCGCACTAATTATTCTTTTTCGAATTCCATTCGTATCATCGGATTCCAATCCATTCCTCGCAGCCCATGCTTCGAGAGTCGAGTCGCCATTTGCCGGTATAAAGGTGGAATCATCCGATTGCATACTTTCCCATGCAGCATCTACCGCCTGCTGCACGATAGGTTCTGCATATGCCCAAAAATCTTCATCTTCCGATGCTGGATTGAAATTTTCTAATGCATCGAATAATGCATCGTGAGCAGCTTGCTTGAGTGTCGGATCGAGATCGGCACTGGGAGTCTTGTTTGTTGCATAGGTGAAAGCCGGTACAAAAAATCGCGATGCTATCGCACGACGAAGGGAACCGACAGTATTCGAACGAGGGACGATTCTATGGGCAAGAGCCCATTTTCGCTGAGCTTCCTCACATTGTTCAACGGCAGATTCATCTCTCGTCGGCAAACGAAAAATACCCCGAAGCGCCGTGAACAAATTGGAAGATACTCCTCGCATGTGAAGATTCGGCGATGCATTCAGGATTTCAGGAGCAATGGCATGTAAAACATCCGCCGCAATCTCCTGGCGAGTAGCAGGATTGGCAAGGAGGATTTTCAATCTACCGACAATCTCACTCAAAACGACATCGGGGGAGATTTCGCTTTCGGGTACGCGTTCTCCTGTCTTGACCGCAGGGGTAACCGATAAGTCGCCGGTTTCTAGCGTACCGTCAGCCATGGAGGGACATTGTACTCGTGATGATATCTTCTGAAAAGGAATTTCTCGACGAAAAACCAAAGAAGGACTACAATACCCGCTACTATGACAAACCACCTTGAAGAATTCATTACGCATGCCCGAAAGAAGGGAATGGATCACGCGACGATCCGGATGCTGCTCCTTTCCGCAGGCTGGAAAGAGCGCGATGTCGCGCAGGCTCTCTCCGCCGAAGGACTGGATATGGCAGTGCCAATGCCCACGGATGCCGGCGGCGCGCGGGATGCATTCTTCCACCTGATCAGTTTCGCGGCGCTCTACACGCTCGTGATCAGCTTGATCATGCTCTTCTACCAGTACATCAACTGGCTGTTCCCGGATGCAGCCACGGATTACTCCTACTATACGAATGATTTTTCGGGCGTGCGCTGGGGAATGGCGGCGGTGCTCGTTTCATTCCCGCTTCTTCTGTGGATGACGAGACTGATTATGAAGGAGATGGAGAAGAACCCGGAGAAATCCGTAAGCGGCGTCCGCAGGTGGTTGACCTATTTAACGCTCTTCGTTGCGGCAAGCACTCTGATGGGCGATACGATTGCGCTTATTTTCTCCATGCTTGAGGGAGAGCTCTCGATTCGTTTCCTCCTTAAGTTCCTCACCATCTTCCTCTTTGCAGGATTGACCTTTACCTACTACTTCTTTTCGCTGAAAGTGACGCCAGCATCGAAAGAAGCAAAGTCTCTCAATCGCAATTTCCTCGTGATTGCATCCGTTCTCGTGGGTATCGGCCTCGTCTGGGGAGCAATGCTTTCGGGATCGCCAGAAACACAAAGGGATAAGAAATTTGATGAACGACGCGTAGAAAATTTGCGCGCGATTCACCAGGAGGTGGTGAACATCGTCTACAACGGTGAACCGTACCTGCCGGATGCTTCTCCTTCGCAGGCAGTCCCCTCCTCACTTGAAGAAGTTCAGGAGAAAGCCGTGTACACGCGGCCGGAAATCACAGATCCGGAGACCGGTCTGCCATATGAATACCGGACCTTAAGCAGAACGACCTACGAACTTTGCGCGGAGTTCTCATTTGAGCGCAACGAACAGTACGACCTCCTGTGGAACCACCCGGCAGGGCATCACTGCTACTCGCTGGATGTTACTGATCAAAAGCGCCGGTAAGAATCTTCCTTTCCTTCCATGTCTCTCTCTTCCTCCAAGCTCTTCGGCGCTTCACTCGCGATCTTCGCTATCGGCGCGATTGCAGGTGGCGTCGTGGCTCAGCAAGCTTCCCGCTTCCCGGATGTGGAGGTAGGAACGGAGGCCGGCAATGCAATCGACAGATTCTCGCTTCTTGGGATCATCCAGGGATACCAGAACGGTTTCTTTGGCCCGAACGATGCGCTTACGCGGGCACAGACGGCCATGCTGCTTGCGAGAATGGAGACAAAGATGATTGCGCCTCTGCGCGCACAGATGGAAGAGGTACGGAAAACTTTGGGCCTTGGAAGCTGTGGAGATGGAACAGTGCAAACCGGAGAAGAATGTGATGATGGGAATGGAGCAGACGAAGACGGCTGTTCCGGAGCCTGTTTAAAAGAAAAAGTGACGGAGCCGATCGGATGTTCGGGTGGACATAGCTTTGGTGAATCCTTCCCCTCCCCCGACGGCTGCAATACCTGCATTTGCACTTAATATGGCGCTGCCTGCACGAAGATGGCATGTCCTCCGCCGGAAGAGCCAAAGCCTGAGCCTGAGCCTGAGCCCGCTCCAGAACCTGAGCTTCCTTCGAATGCCGCCCCACTCTGCGGCAACGGTGTCTGCGAGATCTACGAGAACGTCCTCCCGCCGCATCGACGCTTCCACTGCCCCTCAGATTGCACGGGGGAGGCCTACCAGAGAATGTGCGAGGAAAAGAAAACCAACGTCCTCTCGCTCTCGAACAACGAAACTTCCTGCGCCAATAACACTGATTGCATCATCCTGAGCCAGAGTTGCCCGCACATCACGTGTGGCATCGCGATCAATAAATCCAGTTACCCGGAACTCTCGCTTGCGATGGACGATGCTCTGGATACCTGCCGCCGCGAAGGCACGGTGATGGAATGCGTCCTCTGCACGAATTCCGTCGCTGTGTGCAAACAGGGACAGTGCGTACTGCAGGCGAAGTAAGAATAGCCCTCATCCCCCGGCCCCTTCTCCCGGGCTATTCTTCATAGAGTGAAGCTGAGGATAATTTATGAAGTCTTTAGGCTGGGAGAAGGGGTGCATTACTATTTTCATAGTGAAGTTCCCCCTTCTCCCTTCCTTCGGTAATTCAAATATTCCCTCCCGATCCCGCAAGAAAAAAAGAGGTGGGAGAAGGGGGTCAGGGGGATGAGGGTCCTATCTGATTCAGTGCCTGCCGCGCCGCAGCATTCCCTGGATCAAGCCTCAATACAGTCCGGAATTCTTTCCGTGCATCCGCCATTCTCCCTTGATTGTAGTAGAGAATGCCGAGATTGATTCGCGCAGCAATAATTTCAGGATTGATCTGAATGGTTGACTCATATGCCTGGATCGCTTCTTCGGTCCTCCCGATTTTTGTAAACGCGACTGCGAGATTAAAGTACGCCTGCACGAAGAGGGAATCCGCATTGATCGCCTCCTGATACATCTTGATCGCCTGTTTCATATCCCCCGCAGCTGCATAGATCGCCCCCATGTTGCTGTAGGCTTCGGCATACAGAGGATCTCGATCAATCGCCGCCCGGTAAGAATCCATCGCTTTCTGCAGGTCCCCTGCCTGCGCGTAGACGAGGCCGAGACCGAAGTAAGGATCGGCATCATTCGGATCAATCTCAATCGCTTTCTGGTATTGATCCAGTGCATCCTTAATTCTCCCCTCTTTCCTGTAGACCGCTCCCAGGTTGCTAAATGAACGCGGGCGCGGGCTGATCGCGATTGCTTTTTGGAACATCGCTATCGCCTCTTCGGTTTTCTCCTCCCGTCTGTAGATATTTCCCAGGTTGTTGTACGCACGCGCATTGTGATCCGGGTAGAGAGCTATTGTATGGGCAAAGAGCGACTTCGAATCGTTCCATACCTTCGTTTGCCTGTAGGTCATGACGGCAAAAATAATGAGAACGGCCGCGACCAGGATCTTGGTGGAGGATGCAGGTAACGTGAATCTTCGCCGCGCCCACTCAAGAAATGTGACAACGAGGAACAAGATTCCGATCGATCCAAGGTACGCATAGCGATCGGACGCAAAGAAGTAATCTCCGTCCTTCGCAAAATTTTGGAAACTGGGAAGAATCATAAGGAGGAAGAAAAGCGCGCCGAAGAGGAGCACTTTCTGTTTTCGGAAGAAAATGAGGAGGAGAGCACTGAGAGAGATCGCGATGAACGGAATCAGATATTCGGGAGAGCTTATGGAAATGGAAGGCGCCGCTGGATAGAGAACGGAGAAATCTATCGGCACGAATAATTTCTGAAGATAGAAGAAAGAGCTTCGGAAAGCCATAAAGACGGTATCGAGGAGCGATGTATCCCCGATGCTCTCGCTCTTTCCGTAGAGCGCAACAATGCCGAAGAAAACGGAAAGGAAGAAGTAAGGAACTTTGTTCAGGATGTTTTCTTTCCACTTTTTTTCTTCCTGATAAAAATCAACGAGGAGGAGAACGAGCGGCAACATGATGATGCTCACCTTGGAGAGAAGCCCCAGGAGAAAGAGAACGACGCTCGACCAATACCATCGAGCTGATAGTTTATAGCTTGTAGCTGATAGCTTTTTCGTATGGAGAAGATAGGTATTGAGTGATGCAAGGAAGAAAAATCCGGAGAGCACGTCTTTCAGCGCGCTAGCCCACGCGACGGCTTCCGTGTGGAGCGGGTGCAACGCAAAGAGGAGTGCCGTGAAAAGAGCCACCCACTTTCTTCCGTTCAAAAGATAGATGAAGAGGAGGACGAGGAGCGCATTGAGCGTATGGAAGAAAAGACTCGTGAAGTGGTAGATGAACGGATTCGTTCCGCCGATTGCAAAATCCAATTGATACGCGACAAACGTAAGCGGAATGTAGAGCTCTGGATCATAGTGCGAAAAAACCCAGGCGACGGATCGCGGCGACATCTCGCGGATAGCAGGGTTTTCCGAAATCAGTAAGCCGTCGTCCCATCGGACGAATTCATTCGTGAGTGAGGTGCCATACACCGCGAATGTAAGCGCAAAAAAGCACCCGGCAATCGCAAGGAGGATCTTGGAAGAAGGTAGTGACACGGCATTCGCATCGCTCGTCATGGCGACATCATACTTGAAACAAAGGGAACGCGCGTGGAACCCCTCCCCCAACCCCTCCCCGCACGCAGTTATTTCTCATGAAGAACATTTTCTACTACGGACAGTTCCACATCGCGTGCGGGGAGGGGGGTGTGTTTTTTTGCCATCAAACATTTACAAAACATTCCCCCTCTCCACACGCGAAAGGGGAAATAGGAAATCTCAAATATTCCTCATCAAAAAATAAGGTTCGTGTGGAGAGGGGGTTAGGGGGAGAGGGCCGTATGTTTATCTCACTCTCCTCCGCACCGCATACATCGGCATCACGCACAGGCTGAGCGCGACAAGAATCCACAATTCCGGGCCGGTCGCCGGCGCATGATGGACACCGTTACTGTTTGCGGAAAGAGGCGCAGCATTCTTGGACCCGCGAAGAGGAATCGACACCATGCGCGAGAGATCAGGAACAAGTCCGCTTCCGATCGTGTAGCGATTCACCTTGAGAGAGGTGGGCCACAGAGAATTATTTGCCGATGTCGCCGCCGCCATTCCCACATTGACTGTTTGTATCGGCTGCGTCGGCGCGGGAGGCGGTGCCTGAGGAGGAATTGCTACCTGCTGAGGCTTCGGAATCGGAGTAACGGTCGTGGGTTGCGTATTTTGAGTCGTCGCAACTGCCGCACTGGAAGAGGAGGATGCTTGAGTCTGCGCCGATGGAGTCGGTGTGGAAGTGATTGTCGGAAGAGGAACATCGATTCCCAAATCCCCTTCTTCTGGCTCTTCTTCCGTATCCACAGGAACATCATCAGATGATTCTTCGTCGCTTGAGGCTTCGACAAGAAGTTTTCCCCGACGCGAAGGATCGAATCCGCTGATGAGCATGATTTCCTTTCCTGCGGCCTCTTTCGGCACTTTCACTCTGATGGATCCCCCGGGAGGAATGGACTCCGTTGCAATGAGCGGAGCGCCGTTCGCTGGATTCGGTTCCTCGGATCGATACTGCTCGACCGTCTGGAGCATATTTTTAAACTCAATGAGATCATCGACTTTGACTGTGAGATCTTTGAATCCTTTCGAATCCAGAGTGATCGTATGATCGGGAGTGATTCCCTGTGTGATGTTTGCCTGCAGGAACGATACTCCCTGTAAGAACACAAACCCCATGAACGAAATGCCGGAGACTCCGAGGAGGAGAGAGAAAACGATCACGGGAACATGCGATTTTCCCGTACGGACGGGAATCCGATGCGAAGAAGCAGAACTCGCTGCCGGAGCAGCGTCACGAAAATCTGCAGATGTAAACGATTCCTCCTGAATATCAGGATTCATCTCGCCATCATCCGGCTTCTCGTTTGGAGAAGCCGTACTCGTCCAGTTGGGATGAAGATCGTGCTTCATGAGCGGGAGGAAGATTTACGACGTCGGAGGAACGAGAATGCTCCTACACCGAAGGACACTGCGGCAACGCCGCCCATAGCGGCCATCGGGAGCCCCGTACCACCCGGTACCGAACCATTACCGCCGATGACGGAACCGTCGATCGGGGTTCCGCCGTTTCCGGGGGTGAGGGTGAAGGGCGCAGTGGAACTATCGGGATCTCCCACGGTCACGGCGACCTCGAAACTGTATTCGGAATCCTGTCCCATTTGATTGAATGCAGTGACCGCAAAGTAGTAGCGCGTGCCGACGGGGAGATTGCGGATCGTGACCCCCGTTGTCTCCGTGGAGACGGTGCGCCTCTGAATGTAGCGACCGGAGACCGTCCCATAGTAGATGTTGTATCCAATGACCCTGGGATCCGTGACCGGATTCCAGATCAAATACACTTTATCGTCCTCGGTCATGACACGGAGTCCCTGCGGCTGCAGAGCCGTGAATGAAGTGTCGGTACCGGGAGGAATCGTGGGAGGAGGTTGTGTCGGAGGAGGGGTCGTCGGAAAAGGGGTGGTTGTCGGCGGAGTGTTACCCGGAGGAGTGGTCCCGGGGGGAGTCGAAGGCGGACCAGGCGTAATGCTGGGAGGCGGGTTGTTTCCAAAATACAGACGAAGTTTGTTCGGACGGGTTTTGAGGACATTTGCCGTCCGTCCTTCCTCGATCACGAGCACTTTCGTTTTCCCTTCCTGTCCAAGGAGGCTGAACTCGTGGAAGCCAACGGTGAGGATTTCCTCCGATTCCTTCAGGACTTCGAATTTCACTCTGGCAAAGACGATCTCACTTTCCTTCATGCCCCCGGAGACGTTGCTGGCGCCGATTTTTACCCGACCGCTCTCCTCGGAGAACGCCTGTTCGCCGGGAGCAACGAGCGGAAAACTATCGGAGATCCGGACTTCCAATCCCTTGAGAGTTTTCGGATTGTATTCAAGCCAGCTCTGGACGGATTGGATCGGCTGGGCGCTCGGGTTACTCAGAACAATATCGAGATCGACCATGTCGCCGACATCCAAGCCATTCGTGATGAAGGTCTCCTGATCGTAGAGCGCAAAATCGGGACACATCGATGTTTCGCAATGCGGCCGGAGCTTAATCGTGACATTCGGTTCGGCGGCAACCGCAAGCGGCGCCGGCAGAGTGCCCGCAAGGAGCGTAAAAATAAGAATGCCGCGAAGGAAAAAAGTGGATCTCATAACTCGATGGAGGGAGGTGCATGCAAAATATTCATGGCATTGCCCTGCACAATGGAGAGAACCGCGGTATGACCGTCACCCTGATCCTTCCAGTCGTAGAACGTGAGAACGGGATTTTCTTCTTTGTGAGTGGCGACCGTAAATGTCGCGAGAGTGATCAGAGGATCGGTGATTGCGGTGCGAACCGCCGCGCCGATCTTTACGAATCCTTCTACGGAATCAATTGTCCGTTCACCGGGCGCGAAGAGAACGAATCTGCCGTCTTCGACCGTAAGATCACGCACATCGATGAGGAGCGGATCGAATCGCACCCATGCGCGTATCGATTGAACGGGAATAAGGCCCGGATTCTGGACGACAATCGCAAGTTTTTTCCACTCCCCCTTATCCTCGAGAACGCGCAGAAACATCCCCGCACTCAGGGTTTCCGGAGCACTGTCGTGTTTCAGAGAACGATCGTTTGCAGATGCGCCTCCGCAGGAAGAGAGGAGAAAGAGAACACCGATCATGGGAAGAATTTTTTTCATAGGATCTTAGAAGGAAATTTTAGGAAGTCCGCCACCGAGGCCCGGACCCTTGTTCGAAGAGTCTCCGGCCGCGTTCTTTGCACCGAAACCGAACGATGAGCCTTCGTTTTCCTCTTCGCCCGCGGCGTTGCGAGGTTCCAAATTTTGGATATCTTCGAAATTATATTCGGTGTTGTACACGGCGGAGAACAGAGCGAAATCCGCAAAGTCCACCACGCCGTCTCTGTTTAAATCCGCAGTCGGGAAAATCGGCTGCTCATCTCCCGCGTTATGCCTGGGAAAGAGCGCGATGAAGATTTTCTCGGCACCGGGTGCCGGAGCTTCTATGAGACCCGGCGCAAGCACTCCTTCGATCCGAAGGCGGTACCGATCCCCCTCCCTCAGTTCCTCCACCGTGAGTTTTAATACCCTCCCTCCCTCTGTAAGAATTCCGTCACGAATCGCTCTTGTTTCCCCTGTGACCGTCGAAACAATGGTCGCACGGGAAGAAAGAAGATCGGGATGCACGCTGCTTGGGAGAACCGGGGTCGTAAACCGCACGTTGATGTGTTCGGCATCGATAACCATGATCCGCTCGATCGCGGGAGCGTCGGTTCCAGGCGTCGAGAACGTAAAGGTGATTTTTCCGCCTCGATCTCGTGCAAAGCGGTTGCCGCGGACATCCGTCAGCGCAGATACCGTGCCATCCGCTTCCTTGACGGACAGGATATACGTCTCTCCCGGTGTCAGCGAATCGGTGGTGAGGTAGAGGTAACGTCCGGTCGTATCGAACGCCACACGCTGTACATTGAGCGCGGTAAATGCATCGAGCGCCGGCCGGATGACAAACTGCCTCCCAGAACGATCAATCGTTCTGGCATCCACTGGAGAACTGAGGACAAGCTCAAGCTGCGTGGAACTGACGGGAACAACCAGATCGAACGTGGGTTCGATTTTCAACGCTTCCGCATCCTCGGGACTTCCGACGAAGAGCGGAATGCTGCCTTCGACCGTGTGTCCGCCGGCATCGATCGCTGTCACATCGATCATGTACGGATCGTTCCCGGGGATCGTGGTCTCCGGAATGGTAACGTTTCGTAAAATAAACCATCGGGCACCAATTCCCTCGAGCGCTCCGCGCTCCATACAGACGACTGCGGAAGAAGAACGACAGAGGAGATCAATGTCCCCTTCTTCCGTCCGTACATTCGCGCTGTCCGCGCTGCCGACGGATCCCAGGTTTGCGATCACCGTAAGAACGTCATCGTCTGGATCCTGTATAAGGAGATGAAGCTCCCCTTCGCCGTCATTGTCATTCGCAAAGACTCGCGGTACCTGGAAAGCTCTTTCGGTTGCGATCCTCGGCTCCTGGCCTTCATCGGTTCTCCCGTGTTCGACGCGGAGACGCGCGATGGTGCGGATCACGTTACCCGTATCATCGACAACCATGAGCGGAACATCGTAGACCCCCACCGGAAGATCTTCGGGAAGAGTCACGGTATCCGAGGCAAAGGTATTCCTGCTCACGAGTGTTCCCGAAGGGAAATTGATGAGATCGCTCAATTCCTCGATTTCAAGTCTCACTTCGGTGAAATCGGCCACGACGGTGAGTTTTTCCTGATCCGCGCCGTTCAAATCTTCAATATCAACGTAGAGCCGTACATCGCCTCCGGGTTGTGCGGTCTCCGGCACGAATCGCGCCTCACGGAAGAGTGGGGCGTCGCCAGCGAGCATCGGGCCGACGGTCAGCCGCAGCGTTCTCTGCGCGCGTTTTCCTTTTGAATCTTCCACTTCCACGGGAAGATCGTAACCCGCGGATTTGACGGAGGTTGGAATTTTGATGTTCTTGGTCTCCATGAATCCACGCGTGCTCGTTTCCGTAATGCTTTTCGATTGCAATTCAAATTTTTCGATTCCAAGACCAAGAGCAGTGAGATTGATCCGCGCCCCAGCGATATCCTTTATGCCGTCACTGTCTTCCACTTCGATCCTGAAGAGAACCTGCGTTTTATTATCTGCAGGTACCTGTGCAGGAACCGCGAGCGCCTGCAGTATCACCGGAACGTTCGTTTGCACAACGAGCGCGCTCACGGTCACTGGGATCGTGGTTCTTGATGCATTTCCATCTCCATCGAATGCCTGCACCGAGAGCGTGTAGACGCCCGGAGCAACGGTGGAAGGAAGGGTGTATTCCCCTGTATAGAGAACGGGTTCAATGGAACCGCCCACGGGATCGGAAGCGGTCTCCAGTTCCAAAATAGTCCCGCCGAGATCCACGAGATCGATACTGACCTTCTCGATCGTATCGGAACCGTCGATATCCCGAACTGCGATGAAGAATTTTACGAGGCCGCCAAGGCCGACCGTGAGAGGACTCGTTTCTTTTCTGCCCTGGAATTCCGGCGGGCTCCCCCCACCCACCACGCCAAGCGTGGAATCGACCGTGAGCGCAATCGTCGTTTCAGTCGAAAGACCATTCACATCGATTGCCCGTACTTTAAGTGCGTACTGACCGTTTCGTACATCGGAAGGAAGATCGAAACTTGTTTGGTAAGTTACGGGAAGAGTTCCGATACTGTCGGATGTAATGGCGGGAGTCATTTCTTCGATTCCTCCGCCGACATCCACGAGATCGATAGTCACAAGATCAATGGTTTCCGTCCCATCCGGATCCCGGACACCGGCGAAGAAATCGACTGTTCCGCCCGGCCCGACCGCCGTGGGACGCGCTTCCAGCCTTCCGCTGAATTGCGGCGCTTGGCCGATCTGCTGTCCGCCCGGAGGAACAATGTTCAATGTAAATGTTCGTAATGCTTCGTTTCCAGCGCTATCCACCGCACGAAGTTCCAGTTGATAGATGCCAGGCGGAGTGCGCTCTGGAATGCTGAAATCCGTCGTGAATGGAATAGTGCGAAGAGGGGCTCCTTCCGATGGAGATGAAATCGCAGAATCCATCGTCTGAAGACTTCCGCCGATTGGCGTCAGTCGAATCGTAACGAGAGAGATGGAATCGACGCCATCCGCATCGGAAATATCCACAAAGAATGAAACGTCTCCGCCGGGAATTGGCCGCGCCGGCACCGTTTCCATGCTTCCTATAGAAGGGATTCCGCCCGAAGGAATCTGAGACCGGAGCGAGAGGATTGCAATCGCGGTATCCGTGCTCCCTGCGCGATTTTCGGCGCGCACAATCACAGGATAATCAACATTCGTTTCAAGATCCGACGGAAGGCGGAAAGAACCGGTGGCGGGAATGCGGAACCAATTGATCCTTTCGCCGCCGGGACCGATTGCCGGCGTACCGATGCCGGAGAATGACACCGTGGGATCGCCGCCGATCGCGGTCAAATCCACCGCACCGCGCACCGAATCATTTTCTCCAAGAGGATTGAAAACGGGAATCCAGAGCGTAACGTCGCCGCTAGGATTCGCCGGTGTATAGAGAACAGGGTTCGGATCAAAGAAGAGAAGCTCTTCCAAAATATCGACTGGTCCCGCGGTTGCAGGCGCGCCGAATATGGCGACTTTCTCCTCAGCGAGGAGACTTTCAACGGAAACCGTATAGACTCCCGGTGCCGTATTTTCCGGGATGAGAGCGATAATCTCGGTAGAGCTTGCGGATTTTACGGGAATGGACGTGCTTCCGAGGAGAACACGGGGGGAAGCAGGAAATGCCTGACCGCGGATCATGAGCTCTTTGGCTCGAACGAGGGGGAGAATTCCGGGATCGACATCGCCGATGAAAGGAACAAAAGGAAGCGTGAGCGCGTCCTGACTCGTCACAAACGTAATGAGTCCGTCGTTCCCCGTCACGCTTATTTGATTTCCGTTGGAAAGGGTTCGGACGCCGAGGAGGCGAACATCGATCCTATGCCCGACTCTGTTTACGGAACTATCCCTCAGGTTGAGCTCAAGTTCCAGAAGCTGCGCGCCGATACTCACGGCTTTTACCGGACCAACGAGCGCAATGCGAACGATTCCTGCTGCCGGATACGTAACCGAAATATCAAACTGCTGCGTGACGGCGGTTCTGCGAACCCGCAGGATATCCGCCCGCGCGGGATCGACCGCAATCGAGAAAGAAATTCCTTCGAGATTCGTGAACGCCTGCCCCGCCTGTACGACGATGCTGCCCCGTTCGTTTGGCTGCGCCTCGTAATTCCGGCTCACATAGATTCCCGATGTCGGAGGTACTCCCCCCGTTCCGATTCGAAACAGCGCGCCCGTGAGCGGCATTGCATCCGACACGATCGTCACAAGAAGCAAAAACACGGAAATCCAGACCGCTGTCGAAAGCACAAGCCTCCGGTTTCGGACACCAAAGATTCCGGGGTATCCGGAGATCCGAGTCTTCATGAAGCCGCTTTTGGAAAACGGGAATGGCACTTACTCGGTGAGAGAATGGAGAACATAGAGGACGTCGATCATCGTGATGACATTGTCGGCATCAACATCGCGCAGGCGATGATCCGAGGTTGTACTCTGTGCTCCGGTTGCAAGACGCCGTCCGATAACGGCATCTTCAATCGTGATCGAACCGTCGAAATTAAAGTCCCCGGCTATCACCGAACTTCCCGGCGCGGCAAGCACCGCTCGCTCTGTTCCGCCCGAAGCATCAATCACCGTGATGAGGAACGTAAATGGCCCATGGAAGACCGATGCGCTCTGGGGTACGGGAACGCCGCAGAGGAACACCGCCTCGTTCACCGTTCCGCCCGCCGCCGGTTGCACGGGACACGTCGCCTGAGCAATCACCGTCCGGTTGAGGGGGAGTGAATCGGGACTTGAGAATGATCCGTCCAAAAGTTCCACGAGAACCTTCTGCAATTTCCCGACATTTTCGTTATGCCGAACAAGAATCTGTAGTTCCGTCGTAAAGCCGGGAGCGACGAGTCTCACGCCGTCCGGCGGAGTCGCCCGAACGAAGAGAATCGCAAACTGATCTTTAAACGCACGAATGGAGGCAATCGGCGAGTTGCAGGTAACGGCAGTCAGAGATCCGTCCTGTGCTTCCGTGAATCCGTGCGTATGCGGATGAATTCTCATGTCACCGGAGATTGCATTTTGCGGAACCCGGACGCGGATTTCCGTATCGGTCCAATTGCTGCCCGGAAATACTTCCACTGTTTCCCTTGCATTGCCCGTGGTGAGAAAACTCACCGTTCCGCCTGCTGTTCCGAATCGTTCCCCACGGATGACGATCGTGTCGACCCCCGCATCGTACGTGATGTTGGAGCCGAAGTTCGTCACCGAGCAGAGGAGATTATTGCGGCACGCTTCCGCCGTGGAGCATGCGGCAAGCTGCGAGGAAATTTCCGAGCAGACTCCTCCCACCAAATTGCCATCGGGACACTGGACCGTTTCACATCCCCGCGGCTTTGGTTCCCACGGGCGCGTCGCGCCGACGAACGATGGATTGCAGTCGAACGTGACGAGTTTCCCGGACGCATCGCAGAATGCAGCGGGGGGAGCGGATTCGATGCAATTATTGCGCTCCTTCAGCGTAATCGTGACGAAATACTCCGCTGCAAAAGCAGCGCCGTTCTTCGTCAGGCACCATCCGTCCTGCGTAAAGCTGGTCTGATTACCGTTACATTTTGCCGAATCGAATCGAACCGAGGCGCCTAAAGTCTCGAGTGGAATCCGCGTGAGAAATTCGAGGAATACCGTATCGACCAAAATATCGTACTGCTGATTCACGGACGCAAGCCCGGCATTCGCATCGGGACCGACGGGAACATTGCGAATGCTGCAACGCCCCAAACTGTTCGTCGTCTTGCAACGATCATTCGCGCTTGCAGGAACAATTCTTCCCGTATGCACTTCCTGGAGATGAACGAGCGCGGTCGTGGAACTGTTCATAAACGGCGTCACTTCGATCGGCCGCGGTGTTCCGCCGGTGCTTGGTTGTACTTGCAGAATGACATTCACGATCGTGCTCTGCGCTGCCTGCGCGATGGTGTTCCCCACGGGATTCACATTGCGCACCGTCTGTAATCCCAGGAAGAACGACGTCGTTCCGCATGCGACGAAAACCGCCGCAAGAGATGCACTGCGAAAGACTGTGGAAAACCGGCGATTTTTTCTTTTAGTTCGCAACTTTTTTTGTGTGTGAAAGAATCTCATTATTATATCGCAAAATGACCGGACACTCTACGCAAGGAGTGTTGACAGGATGAAGACATGTGGACAAGGGAAAATGGCGAAAAATAGAGGAAAATAGGCAAGGGGGACAAGAGGTGACAAGAAGATAGGAGAAGTGACAAGAGGAAAAAAAATGAGCAATATTTGCTATGCTTCCTCCGATGCAGACACGGACATATAGGAAAGGCTTTCGGGATTTGATCGTATGGCAGGAATCAAAAAAAATGGCAGTGAAGATTTTTTTGATGACAAAAACATTTCATGGCACTACCTGGCATCTTCGAGATCAAATGAATAGGGCGGCAAGCTCCACCATGGCAAATATTGCTGAAGGTTCCGCAATGAAAACAAAAGTTCATCGCAATGCGTACTTTATACGTGCTCGAGGATCAAGCGTAGAACTCGAAAGCTTCGTTGAGCTCTGCTTTGAGCTTGCGCTAATTACAAACGAACAATACGAAGATCTTCTCGATCATATTGCGAGAATCAATTATCTTCTTACCAAGCTCATTTACAGTTAACCTCCTCTTGTCCCTTCTTATCACTTCTAATCACTTCTCGTCACTTCTCTGTCATGAAAGATCAGCTCTATCTTTTCTCCGGCGAAAACACCTTTACCCTGTCCGAGGAACTTCTGCGATGGCAGCATGCATTTACCGAGAAACACGGTGATTCGAATTTTCAGATTCTAGAGGGAAAGGATTGCACGTGGATGACCCTTCTTTCCGAAATCCACGCGGCGCCATTCCTGGGGGAAAAGCGCTTGGTAATCATGGAGGGTATCCCGGGGAAAATAACGAAAGAGGAACTCGAGATGCTGCCCGATGTCATGCATCCCGCGACGATCCTCGCGTTTGTGGAAAGCGATCCTGATAAGAGGAAGAGCACGACAAAATTTCTTTTGAAGGAAGCGACAACAAAAACATTCCCCATTCTCTCGCCAAAACAGCTCGTATCGTGGTTAAAAAATATGGCGGCAGAGCGCGGTGTAAAACTGGAGGATTCCGTCGCGGCGCATCTTGTTGCGGTTGTCGGCAGTGATCAGTGGCATCTGAAGAATGAATTTCTCAAATTACTTTCGTACGTAAGCGGCGCTCCGGCCATGAGCGATGTTGATCGCGTGTGTCTCTCAAGCGAAAAGCACACGGTGTGGAGGATGAGCGACTTGATCGGAAAAGGAGACGTGCTCGGCGCCGCTCGTTTCGCCCGTACGCTCCACGAGCAGGGAGAAGATGCCTTTGCGCTCTGGAATATCTACCTCTGGATTACGAAGAACCTGGCAACGCTCTGGATTTACCAGAACGAAAAAAATCTGCCGCTGCCCGCGCTCAGCAAAGAGTCCGGCGTCCCCTACCCGAGCGCTGCCTCCCTCCTTCCCTGCGTGAAGAAATTCTCGAGGAAGGAGATGGAAAAAATCGTGGAACGAGCCGTAAAGGCGGATGAAGCGCTGAAGACGGGGGAATTGAAAGCGACGGTCGGTGAACCCGTGGAACTCATCACCATGCTGGAGAGGCAACTTCTCCTCCTCAAAAAATAATACTCATTTTGACCCAAGATCCGAGATCGCCTTGAGAATCTCTTCTTCTTTCTGTTTTTCCTCGGTCTCGGTTTCCTGCTCCATTTTCTTCCTGCCTGTCCTTTTCTTTCGCCTCTCGATTTCTATTTCTTCCGCCGCTCTTCCCTGCTCCGCGCTTTCCATTTCTTTCGCGTACTTCGCATCGATTGCCGCAAGTTGATCTTTTTCGTTCTTCAAAATCTGCAGCAAATTTTGCTGCTGCTCCGGGGTCATCGCAGGAAGGATGTTGATCCAATACTGCCGCTCCTCGTCGTTCATGCTCTCGGAGCCGAGGACGAGGGCAATGAGCTCGGGAAACTGCTTCTGGAGATCGGGAGGAACGATAACTGCGGATTGATCTGGCATTGAGGAGGGCTTGGATTAGTGCTAGGGCTAGGAAGAAAATTTATTGATAAGTCCTGAGAGGAGTTTGCCTACCTGTCGTGTTAATTCAAGTGCTGGTTGTATCTTCTGCGAATCAATCCGTTGAACTTCAATGATAATCAAAAGAAGTGCTTCGACTTCCGAACTCTCACCACGCGCAATTGTGTACTTATTTGCTTTATCTGCAGAACCCGATCGACTGAATCCTTCTGCCAGGTTTGCAAGGATGCTTACGGATGCCCTGCGAAGTTGTGATATCAATCCAAATTTCTCTTCATAGGGAAGTAACTTGGTCAATTCGTAAATCTCCTTCACAAGTTTCATACCCACCTTCCATGCCTCTAAATCTGTAAACGAATTCATTACCGCAACTTTATCATACCTATAATTCCTAGCCCCAGCCC